>OCAV01000237.1_pt1 | contig 51797 bp, 49 predicted proteins | sample 1538331 | NCBI WGS metagenome assembly OCAV01 (sample SAMEA2580297, study PRJEB22360) | human gut metagenome | biome: human gut; feature: human-associated habitat; material: faeces | place: Denmark | collected 2008/2010
CCTTTTCTTAAACATATCTTTTAATGACATGATACTCACCTTAACTTTCTTTATTTAACTTCATTTTCAGACTGATGTTTTTTCTGAAAACGTTCAATAAATCCTGTATCAACATTTCCTTCGATGAAATCTTCATCATTGATGATCTCATACTGATAATCGATATTTGTCTTCACGCCTTCTAACACAAGTTCTCCTAATGCATTGCGGAGTTTTCTTAGTGCAAGTTCACGGTTCTTATCATACACGATCAGTTTTGCGATCATGGAATCATAGTATGGCGGAATCTTGTATCCTGCGAATAATGCAGAATCAATCCTTACTCCCTTTCCTCCTGGAAAATGCACACTTGTCACAGTTCCAGGGCTTGGACGGAAATCATGTTCTGTATCTTCCGCATTGATCCTCACTTCGATCGCATGTCCATGCACATGAACATCTTCCTGAGAATATGTCAGATGTTCCCCTGCTGCGATACGGATCTGTTCACGGATCAGATCGATTCCTGTAACCCATTCAGTCACTGGATGCTCTACCTGAATTCTTGTGTTCATCTCAATAAAATAGAAATCTCCATGTTTGTCACGTAAGAATTCAATCGTTCCTGCACTGTAGTATTCTGCTGCTTTTGCTGCTTTGACTGCGATCTCACCCATCTTCTTTCGCTGTTCGTCACTGATCGCAGGGGATGGTGATTCTTCGATCAGTTTCTGATGTCTTCTCTGAATAGAACAGTCTCTTTCTCCAAGATGAATCGTATTTCCGTATTTATCAGCAAGAATCTGGAATTCGATATGGCGTGGATCTTCGATATATTTTTCAATATACATCGTTCCATCGCCAAATGCATTCTCTGCCTCTAACTTCGCTGTCTCAAAAGTATGTACGAAGTCTTCAGAGTCATAGCAGACACGCATTCCCTTTCCACCACCTCCTGCAGAAGCTTTGATCATAACTGGGTATCCCATGTCATCTGCGATCTTCTGCCCTGCTTCTGCCTCATAAACGGCATCTTTTGTACCAGGAACTACTGGAACTCCAGCATCCATCATTGTCTTTCTTGCTGCGGATTTGTTACCCATGCGGTCAATGATTTCTGCGGATGGTCCAATAAATGTGATATTGCATTTTTCACACATTCTTACAAATTTGCTATTCTCAGACAAAAATCCGAATCCCGGATGAATTGCATCCGCTCCGACTGCCATTGCAGCCCCAAGTACACGTTCCATGTCAAGATAACTGTCTTTGGCAGGTGCTGGTCCGATACAGATTGTCTGGTCTGCCAGCTGGGCATGGAGTGCATCTTTATCTGCTTCAGAACAGATTGCTACGGACATGATATCCATCTCACGGCACGCACGGATGATACGCACTGCGATCTCTCCTCTGTTTGCAATTAAAATCTTCTTAAACATTTAAGAAACCCTCTCTTATCCAATCATAAATGTAATCTCTGCAGATGCCACTTTCTTACCATCTACAGTTGCTGTTCCCTGTGCAACACCGACTGGTCCTTTGACTTTGATCATCTCAACTTCTAATGTCAGCACATCTCCTGGAACAACCTTTCCTCTGAATTTTGCTTTGTTGACTCCACCTAAGAATGCAATCTTTCCTTTGTACTCATCTGCAGAAAGTGCACATACAGCTCCAGTCTGTGCTAATGCTTCAATGATCAGTACCCCAGGCATCACTGGTTCCTGTGGAAAATGTCCTGCAAAAAATGGTTCATTATATGTCACACATTTTTTACCAACGATACGTTTTCCTTCTTCCATCTCCTCAATACGGTCCACTAATAAAAATGGACTTCTGTGAGGGATCGTATTCATAATATCTTTAATATCCATTACCATAATAAATATTCTGCCTTTCTTACTGGATAACCATTAATGGCTGACCATATTCAACCATCTCGCCATTCTCAACTAAAATAGCTGCAACTGTTCCATCGTATTCGCTTTCTACTTCGTTCATAAGTTTCATTGCTTCAACGATTCCAATAACCTGTCCTTTTTTAACTTTGTCTCCAACGGATACGAATGGTTCTGCTCCTTCTGATGGCGCTGCATAAAATGTACCAACAAGTGGTGCTTTGATCTCATCTCCGTAGAGGACCTCTTCCGGCTGTTCTTCACTCTGCTCTGGCATGATCGCTGCATTCTGTACTGGAACTCCAGCAACAGATGCATCAACTGTTGCGATCTTAGCTTTTTTCTTAGCGATTCTGATTGAAAATTCTTCATTATTATATTCAAATTCATCGACATTTGCAGCGGATACTGCAGCGATCAATTCTTTCATTTCTTTGACTTCCATGTAAGTCTCCTTCTAAATTAATCTTCAAATTTCTTCACAAGAAGTGTTGCGTTATGTCCTCCAAATCCAAGGGAGTTACTCATAGCGTAATTTACCTTGCGGTCTGTTACTGGCTCTAATGTATAATCAAGATCACATTCTTCATCTGGAACTTTTAATCCAACTGTTGGATGAATGTAATCTTCTTCGATTGATTTGACACATGTGATAAATTCGATTGCACCAGCTGCTCCAAGTCCATGACCGATCATAGATTTTGTAGAGCTGATCTTCACATCATATGCATGTTCTCCTAATGCTTTCTTGATTGCTTTTGTCTCAAATAAGTCATTTGCATGAGTACTTGTTCCATGTGCATTGATATAATCAACTTTATCTGGTGTGATTCCTGCTTCATCCATTGCAAATACCATAGCTCTTGCTGCACCTTCTCCATCTTCACATGGGGATGTGATATGGAATGCATCACTTGTTGCACCATATCCGACAACTTCTGCTAAAATATCTGCTCCTCTTGCCTGTGCATGTTCAAGGCTTTCTAAAACAACGATTCCTGATCCTTCTCCAATGACAAATCCATCTCTCTCTTTGTCAAATGGAATAGATGCTCTCTTCGGATCATCAGATCCACTTAAAGCTGTTAACGCTGCAAATCCACCAACTGCAACTTCTGATACTGCAGCTTCTGTTCCACCGGCTACCATTACATCAGCTTCTCCAACCTGAATGGATCTATATGCTTCACCAATAGACTGTGTTCCTGTCGCACATGCTGTAACAACGTTGATACTCTTTCCGCGAAGGCCAAATGCAATAGAAACATTTCCTGCAGCCATGTTAGAGATCATCATTGGAACTGCTAATGGTTTCACTCTGTTCGGACCCTTTTTATCTAATGTTCTTGTTGTTGTTTCGATCATCTGAAGGCTTCCAACTCCACATCCAACAGATACACCAATTCTTGTTGTATCTTCTTTCTCAAGATCAAGTCCCGCATCTTCGATTGCTTCTTTTGTTGCAGCTACAGCATACTGTGAAAATAATTCCATACGTCTTGCTGCTTTTGGTGACATATAATCTTTGGCGTTGAAACCTTTGACTTCTGCAGCCAGATGAGCTTTGTATTCTGTTGCATCAAAATATGTAATCGGTGCAAATCCGATCTTCTGCTCTTTGATTCCATTCCAAAATTCTTCCACGCTGTTTCCGATCGGTGTGATCGCACCCATACCAGTTACAACGACACGTTTCATGCTCTTCATATAAAATCTCCTTTACATTCCCATTCCACCGTCAACACTGATCGTCTGACCTGTAATATATGCTGCCTTGTCAGATGCTAAGAAAGCAACTGTCTCTGCAATATCTTTTGTCTGTCCCATTCTCTTTAATGGAATGCTTCCTAATAAATTCTCTTTCACATCTTCTGACAGTACATCCGTCATCTCTGTCTCAATAAATCCTGGAGCGATCGCATTGACCGTAATTCCTCTGGAACCTAATTCTCTTGCCAGAGATTTTGTCATACCAATGATTCCTGCTTTTGATGCACAGTAATTGACCTGTCCTGCATTACCCATAACTCCAGATACAGAAGACATATTAATGATATGTCCGGATCTCTGTTTTAACATGATTCTTGAAACATGTTTCATGCAGTTAAATGCACCTTTTAAGTTTACTTCAATGACTTTATCAAATTCTTCTTCACTCATCTTCATGATCAGGTTATCTTTTGTGATTCCGGCGTTATTCACCAGAATATCAATAGACCCAAATTCTTTCTTTACAGAAGTGATCATCTCTTTCGCCACATCAAAATCGGATACATCTCCCTGATATGCTTTTGCTGTTCCCCCAGCTGCTGTGATCTCTTCTACAACTGCCTCCGCTTTATCTTTGGAACCACAGTAATTTACGATCACAGTTGCTCCATATCCTGCAAGAGTCAGTGCCGTTTCTCTTCCGATCCCGCGGCTTGCACCTGTTACGATTGCAACTTTTCCACTTAACATGATTACATGATCTCCTTTAATTTCTCTAAATCTTCTACTTTCGCAATATTGATCGCTTTGACATTACGATCGATCTTGCGCATAAATCCACATAATGTTCTTCCTGGTCCGATCTCTACAAATGTATCTGCACCATCAGCGATCATCTTCTCAATAGATTGTTCCCAGCATACAGAAGAATAAACCTGTCTTCCAAGCAATTCCTTAACTTGATCTTTACTTGTGATAAGTTCTGCTGTTGTATTGGATACGTATGGAACTGTTGGATCATCCACTTCAACATCTGCTAATACATCAAGCAATTTCTCTCCAGCTGGTTTTAACATTGGAGAATGAAATGGTCCACTGACCTTCAGTGGCAGAACTCTCTTAGCTCCTGCTTCTTTCAACGCTTCTCCAGCTTCTGCAACCGCTTTTGATTCTCCTGAAATAACGATCTGTCCAGGACAGTTATAGTTTGCGATCGTAACGATTCCTTCAACGTCTGGTAAAACTGCTTCGATCGCTTCTTTCTTCATTCCAAGAACCGCTGACATCGCACCCTCTCCTGCTGGAACAGTATCCTGCATAAGAATTCCTCTCTGCCTTACGACTTTCACTGCATCTTCAAAGCTCATCACATCAGATGCTACAAGTGCACAGTATTCTCCAAGACTTAATCCCGCTGTCAGATCAGGCTTTAATCCCATTTCTTCGATCTTCTTTAAGATTGCAACACTTGCAGTTACCATCGCTGCCTGTGTATACTCTGTAATATTGATATCTTCATTCTCTTCAAAACAAAGTTTCTTTACATCAATATCCAGAACTTCATTCGCCTTGTCGAAAATCTCCTTGCTGCATGCAAAAGAATCATAAAAATCCTTTCCCATTCCAACATATTGCGCTCCCTGTCCCGGAAACATAAATACGATCTTACCCATTATCTTTACCTCGTTGATCTATAAAATAATCTATAATTAGTTTGATGTTCAAAATATTTTCTTCAAAAAATTGACTTATAACAGGAATGTTATAAGCCAATCTTACAATTTCTTTAGTCTTCTACACCTTTGTCTTTTAAGTAGTTGATAACATCACCAACTGTATTTAATTCTGCAAGATCATCAGATGGGATCTCAACATCATATTCTTCTTCTAATGCCATAACTAATTCAAACAAATCTAATGAATCAGCATCAAGGTCATCTTTGAAAGATGCTTCTAAAGTAACTTCATCTTCGCTTACGCTTAACTGATCCGCAATGATCTCTTTCATCTTCTCTAACATAATTATTCTCCTTCACACTCTAATTAGTTTGATTCTCAAAGTATACATTCTTCTAATGTCTTCTGTCAAGTTCTCTTGTAAAATTACTTCTATATTATACGAAACTATACATAATTATGCAAGTCTATCATTACCATTCCGTGCATCTTTTACGAAACATTTTCATATTATTCTGTATACTCTATACCAATTGCGTTTTTCACAAAATCTCCATATTTTAAACACAAACTATTCAGACTTTTATCACAGTTTGATTGGTTTTTTCCAATAAAATAAGGTTCAGCTATTGCAAAAGGAGGACAACATTTTGATAGAAGTAAAACATCTGACCAAAAAATATGGCACGCATCTCGCTGTGGATGACTTGTCATTTACAATTGAAAAAGGACGGATTTACGGTTTTCTTGGACCAAACGGAGCTGGTAAATCCACGACTATGAATATTATGACCGGATATATCGGTGCAACAAGCGGAGAGGTTATCATCAATGGGCATAACATTCTTGAAGAACCTGAAAAAGCCAAAAAATGCATCGGATATCTTCCGGAAATTCCACCATTATATCTTGATATGACTGTTTCGGAATATCTGCATTTTGTAGCAGAATTAAAGAAAATTCCGAAAACTGACCGTGATTCTCAGGTCTTAAAAGTTATGGAACTGATCAAACTTGTTAATATGAAAGACCGCTTGATCAAAAATCTTTCCAAAGGTTACCGCCAGAGAACAGGACTTGCTGCCGCAATTCTTGGTTTCCCTGATATTATCATCTTAGACGAACCAACCGTTGGGCTTGATCCAAAACAGATCATCGAAATCCGTGAACTGATTCGTACACTTGCCAAAGATCATACAGTGATCCTAAGTTCTCATATTCTTGCGGAAGTGCAGGAAATCTGTGACGATATTTTGATCATTTCCAAAGGAAAATTAGTTGCAGAAGGAAGTCCTGAGCAATTAGAAGATTTAACTCATGGAAAAGAATCTGTTGAACTTACCATTCAGGCAGATCAAGTTTCTGTAAAACAGATCCTTTCTGATATTTCTGGCATTGATGATATCAGCTGGCTGAATATCAATGAAAACAGTTGTCATATTCAGATCAATACAAGCAACGATACGCAGGAATTATGTGCGGATCTCTCTCTTGCATTTGCACAACAGAAAATGCCTGTGACACAGATGTTTGTAAATAAGGCAACTCTGGAAGATATTTTCCTTGAATTAACTGGAGGTGAAAAATAATGCTTGCTATCTACAAAAGGGAAGTCCGTTCCTATTTTAATTCCATGATCGGATGCGTATTTGCTGCATTCTTAACGATCATTGGTGGTGTATATTTTATGGTTTATAACCTTTACAGTGGTTATCCATTTTTCGCCTACTCTTTAGCGGGCGTTATTTTCATGTTACTGATCTCTGTCCCTGTTTTATCTATGAAATCATTTGCAGAGGACCGAAAAAATAAAACAGACCAGTTATTATTAACTTCTCCTGTTTCACTTGTTGAGATCGTATTAGGAAAATATTTTGCTATGGTAACTGTATTTGCAATTCCATGTATCATTTACTGTATTTTCCCACTGATCATCAAACTTCAGGGAAATGCACATTTATTAGTTGATTATTCTTCTATCCTTGCATTTTTCCTGCTTGGATGTGTGTTTATCGCAATTGGAATGTTTTTATCTTCCCTCACTGAAAGCCCCGTGATCGCAGCGATCAGTACTTGTGCAGCGTTATTTTTCTTCTATCTGTTAGATAATCTGCTACAGTACCTTCCTACTAGTGCCATCAGTAACCTTGCGATCTGGATCATCGTATTTATCTTGATCGGCTTGCTGATCTATCATATTACGAAAAATCAGATGATCGCTGGTGTGATCACAGGTATTGGTATCATTGCTGGTGTGATCATTTATTTTGTGAAAAAGACATTGCTTGAAAGTCTGTTTTCCACACTTTTAGGGCACCTTGTATTAACAGATATCTTTTATAATTTCTCACAGAATTATATTTTTGATATTGGAGGACTTCTGACTTATCTGTCGCTGATCGTCCTTCTGGTATTTTTGACTGTACAAACATTTGAGAAAAGACGTTGGAGTTAGGAGGAAATTATCGTGGATAAAATCAAAAATTTATTTCAAAGTAATGATTCGAAACATGGATCTTATACCCTCGCTATGACATCCATCGTGATCGCAATCGTTATCATTTTTAATATGATCGTAAATCTTGTCCCAGAAAATATGAGACAGATTGATATCAGCAGTACAAACATTTATGAAATTTCATCTAAGAGTGAGAAGATCATCAAAAATGTAGATGACGACGTCACTTTTTATGTATTAGCACAAAAAGACAGTACAGATAAACGTATTAAAACTTTCATCAATAAATACGCTTCATTATCAAAGAAGATTCATGTAGAATGGATCGATCCTGTGCTTCATCCATCTGCACTGACAAAATACGGAACAGAAGAAAATAATATTGTTGTATCATGCAAGAAAACAAATCGTAAGATCACAGTTTCTTTTGATGATATTTTAGTTTCTGATAGTTCTTCTTATTATAGTACTTCCTCTTCATCTGCTTCTCAGTTTGATGGGGATGGACAGCTTACAAGTGCATTAAATTATGTCACAAGCACAAAAGAATACAAAGCTTATTATACTTCTGAACATGGGGAATCTTCTCTGTCTTCCGAAGTCACAAGCCTTCTTACTAAATCAAGGATTTCCACAAGTGATCTTCTTTTAATGACTGTAACATCCATCCCTAATGACTGCGATGTCCTGATCATCGATGGACCTACAAGTGATTTTACAAAAGATGAAATCAAATTATTATCTTCTTATTTAAAAAAGGGTGGAAAAGTTGTTACATTACTAGCCCAGACAGATAAGAGTATGAAAAACTTTTACGGCTTATTAAAAGATTATGGTCTAAATGTAGAAAGCGGTTATATTGCAGATACCGAACGTTCTTATCAGGGAAATTATTACTACCTTGTTCCAAACCTTTCTGTAAGCGGTGATATGGCATCTGGTATTACATCAAACTCTGTTATGATGGTCAACTCCAAAGGTATGACACAGAGTACGCCAACAAGAGATTCCATTTCTACAGAAGCTTTCATGACAACTTCAAGCAATGGATATGCTGTCACAGATAAGAAACAGGCACAGGGAACTTATGTCCTTGGTGCGACTGCAACGGAATCTGTAAAAGTCAAAAATAGCAAAGGAAAGAAAGTTACAAAGGAAAGTCGCCTAACTGTTTACGGAAGCAACATGCTGATCGATTCACAGGTCACAAGTTCTTTCTCTTCTTTAGAGAATCTTACTTTATTCACAAACTCTGTAACTGCAAGTTTAGATAATGCCGACAATGTTTCAATCTCTCCAAAGAGTCTTGAAGTAACTTACAACACGATTGCCCACCCAGGTCCATTCAGCATCCTTGTTGTCTTCGTAATCCCACTTGCACTGATCATTGGTGGATTTGTTGTATGGTTTAAACGCAGACGCCGCTAGGAGGTTTTTATGAAGCAGAAAAAAACATTACAAATTTTACTTCTCGTATTTGCAGGACTTCTAGTCCTGTATGCGGGAATCAGTTTCTACAAGAAAAATAAATCTTCCAAAGAAGATTCCGATCAGACACTGATCACAAATTTAAAAAGTTTGACTTCCATTTCTTATAACAACAATGGAGAAACTCTTTCCTTTGAAAAAGACAGAAACAAATGGTATTACAGCAAAAACAAAAAATACCCGATCACACAATCCTCTCTCGAAAGCCTCGCTTCCACCTTCCAGAAAATTGAAGCTGTCAGAGAACTTAAAAATGCAGATGCTCTAAAAGATTACGGACTTGATAAGCCAACTTACACTGTAAGGGTAAAAGATAAGTCTGGAAAATCCGTTATTTATTATATCGGAAACGCAACCGGTGAAAACTATTATATTACTTATGGAGATAAATCAAAAATCTATACAGTATCTTCTGATATTGCTTCAGGTTTATCTTCCTCTTTAGACGATCTGATCACAACTGACACTTTCCCTACGCTAAGTACAGGGAACTTAAAGAAAGTACTGATTACTAAAAATGGGAAAACAACTACTTATACAAGCAAGAAGAAAAACCTCGATGGAATTGCTGGAGGATTAGGAGTCTTTACTTTCGGAGACTGCCAGAATTATTATGCAAGCCAGAGTGACTTAAAGAAATATGGTCTAGATTCTGATTCTCGAATAACTGTGGATATTACTTATAAGGATACGGATACTAAGAAAACGAAGAATATTGTACTTTATATTGGTAAGAAGGATTCTGATGAGAAAAATTATTATGTGCAGTTGAAGGGATCACATATGGTTTATTTGAGTGATAAGGATGTCGTTAAAAATATCCTTAATTAAGTTTTGATTTGCGATTGTAGTCTTTCGTATATGTTAAAGGGGATTGACTGATAATTTTTGTATTCGTTAACAGAAAATCAAAAAGACTTAAGAACACCGATTGGATGAGATGTTTGACATCCCCTTAAATTTTCAATCTTGTGAATTGTCCACACTATAGACTTCTGGTATATGATGAAAAATAAATAAGCAAAATTCCACCGCATCGCGTTCAGTTGCTTATTTATTTTTTATCATATACTCGAAATCTACAGTTGGCCAATTACAAATTAAAATTTTTCAATATACCCCTGCACAAAAATAAACAAAACAATCAAAGGCAGAATATAAGTAATATAAATCTTCGGCCACTTTGGAAACTTAATCCCCTTTCCTTCATTAGCCTCTTTCATAAAGTTATCCCATCCCCATCCATATCGAGATACACAGAATAACAGATAAACTAATGATCCAAGTGGCAGGATATTATTGCTTACAATAAAGTCTTCTAAATCCTGAATCGTTGTTCCTACTCCTAATGGCTGGATAAAGCTCCATACGTTAAATCCTAATGCACATGGCAGGGATAATAATGTGATCACTACTGCATTAAGTGCGATGGATTTCTTAAGGCTCCATCCCCATAAATCTTGTGCAAAGGACAGAATGTTCTGGAATACTGCTATTATCGTTGATAATGCAGCAAAACTCATGAACAGGAAGAACATAGCTCCCCAGATTCTGCTTCCTGGCATTTCATTGAATACGTTTGGCAGCGTGATGAATACAAGGTTTGGGCCGCTTCCTGGGTTTACTCCGAATGCGAAACAGGCTGGGAAGATTACTAATCCAGCCATTAATGCAACTAATGTATCAAGAATGGCTACGCTGATCGCTTCTCCTGTCAATCTGCGACTTTTGTCGATGTAACTTCCAAAAATTGCGATCGCTCCGATTCCTAAACTTAATGTGAAAAATGCCTGTCCCATGGCTGCTGATACCACTGTCATAACACCTTGTTTCTTTACTGCTGCAAAGTCTGGGATCAGATAAAATTTAAGTCCTGCGGATGCTCCATCTAATGTTACGCTTCTTACGATCAAAATCAGAATCACTACAAACAGACATGACATCATAGCTGTTGTAATCTTCTCTACTCCATTTTGAAGTCCTAGTGAACATACCAAGAATCCTAATGTGGTAGCAACTAACATCCAAAAGATCAATGTCTTTGGATCAGCTAACATATTTCCAAAGATATTTTCTATCTGCTGTGGGGTTTTATTTACAAAATCACCTTTTAACATCTTAAAGAAATAACTGATCATCCATCCGGCTACAGTTGTGTAAAACATCATCAGTACATAGTTACCTGCCATACCAAAATAGCTGTACCAGTGCCATTTACTTCCGGCTGGTTCTAATTTCTGAAATGATGTTGCAATACTTCTCTGACTGGCTCTTCCGACTGCATATTCCATGACCATGATCGGTAATCCTAAAATGATCAGGAAAAATAAATAGATCAGTACGAATGCAGCCCCACCATACTGTCCTGTAATAAATGGAAATCTCCATACGTTTCCAAGCCCGATCGCACATCCGGCTGAAATCAGGAGAAATCCGATTCTTGATGAAAATTTTTCTCTATTTTCCAAGCTACTTTCCTCATTTCTATAATATAATTTTGGGATATCACAGAATTTTATTGTATCATAGCTTGTTTTATTTTGGAACCAGATTTTTTGTATACATTTCTGTTAACAGCACCGAAGGAGAAGGTTCTGAATTCATCGCTCTCTTCGTTTTGCAGTAGATCAAGAAAGTTTTTTAAACTTCTGATTTTACCCCAATTTCCATTGCTTTTACAATATTTTTTCTGTATAATTATTTTATGATATTTGTGCGTGCAGATACCCATTTGTATCTGCACTTCCTTATATTACCAATTATATTTATATGGACTTAAGGAGGATTTATTTATGGTAACATGGAACAACCTTGATACTTTGAAATCTTATGACAAACTTAAAGAACTCAAAGGTCATGTAGACATCAAAGAAGCTATGGCAGGTGAAAACGGAGCAAAACGTGTCGCTGAATACACAGTACCTATGGCTTCTGGATTAAATTTTAACTACGCTGCAAAACAGGTAGACGATGAAGTACTTAACGTATTAGCTGAATTAGCTGAAGAACAGCAGTTAGTTGACAAATTTGAAGAATTATATAATGGAGCTGTGATCAACACTGGAGAACAGCGTCTGGTTCTTCATCATTTAGCACGTAGACAGCTTGGTAAAGATGTCATTGTTGATGGTGTCAACAAACGTGATTTCTATGTTGAACAGCAGAAGAAAGCAGCTGACTTTGCAAACAAAGTACATGCTGGTGAAATTACAAACGAAGCTGGTGAAAAATTCACTACAGTTGTACAGATCGGTATCGGTGGTAGTGATCTAGGACCTCGTGCTTTATATATTGCTCTTGAGAATTGGGCTAAGACAAATGGATTTGATAAAATGGAAGCTAAATTCATCAGTAATGTTGACCCTGATGATGCAGCTGCTGTTTTAAATTCTATTGATGTTTCTCGTTCTTTATTTATCGTTGTATCTAAATCAGGAACAACTTTAGAGACATTAACAAACGAAGCTTTCGTTAAAGATGCTTTAGTAAAAGCTGGATTAAACCCTTCTAAGCATATGTTAACTGCAACAAGTGAGACTTCTCCTTTAGCTAAGAGTGATGATTATCTTGCTGCATTCTTCATGGATGACTTTATCGGTGGACGTTATTCTTCTGTATCTTCTGTAGGTGGAGTGATCCTTTCACTTGCATTTGGACCAGACGTCTTTGCAAGAATCCTTGATGGTATGGCTGAAGAAGACAAGCTTGCTACTAACAAAGACATCAAAGCAAACCCTGACTTATTAGATGCCCTGATCGGTGTTTATGAAAGAAATGTACAGGGATATCCTGAAACAGCTGTTTTACCATATTCTCAGGCATTAAGCCGTTTCCCAGCACATTTACAGCAGTGTGACATGGAATCTAATGGTAAATCTGTAAACCGTTTTGGTGAACCTGTAGATTATGTAACAGGACCTATCATCTTTGGAGAACCTGGTACAAATGGACAGCATTCTTTCTATCAGTTATTACATCAGGGAACTGACATCGTTCCTTTACAGTTCGTTGGATTCAAAGACAGCCAGCTTGCTACAGATGTTGTGATCGAAGGAAGCACAAGCCAGAAGAAGTTATGTGCTAACGTTGCAGCTCAGATCGTTGCTTTCGCATGTGGTAAAGATGATGAAAACAACAACAAGAAATTCGAAGGTGGACGTCCATCAAGTATCATCATCGGAGATCAGTTAACACCTGAATCACTTGGATCCCTGTTAGCTCATTTCGAGAACAAGATCATGTTCCAGGGATTCATCTGGAATGTAAACAGCTTTGACCAGGAAGGTGTTCAGCTTGGTAAAGTACTTGCAAAACGTGTACTTGCACATGAAACTGAAGGAGCACTGAAAGCTTATAGTGATTTATTTGAGATTTAGTTTCCTGGATCAGTAGATACTATTTACTGTATCGACACTTGTAAGCTAAAATAGAATATTAAAAACCACAGTATGCATTTTTCATTGATTTTTGCATTACTGTGGTTTTTTTATGTTATAATGAGACCGTATAGAATATATATGAAGAAAGGGGAATATAAATTGAAAAAACAAATTTTTAGGAATCTATGCAGATTTTTGGTATTTATTTTAATGTTTAGCTGTTTTTTTGTCTTTGGTAAGAAGGTTTCTGCCAATGAAAATCAAAATGCTGCACCAATTATTACTTATTATAGATTAAATGGTAATGATATAACCATACAATGGAAGGCACCTGATGGAGTTTCTTATTCTAAAGTAGATATTTATTCAGCGACTTCCCCAAACGGTTCTTATCGCTATGAAAATACCGTATCTGGCAATTCCTATACAAACACCTATGTTGCAAAAGGTGTTCCTTATTATTACAAATTAGAAGCTTCTTATGAAGATAATGAGGGATATAAAACTGTAACCACTTATGCAGGCAAATGTATTATTAATCCATTGCCAGCTCCTTCTTCTTTGGAAGCCAGCACTGGAAATTCACATAGTATTACTGTTAAATGGAAAGCATCTGATGATTGTGATGGTTATCAAATTTATCGAAGTGTTTCTCCTGATAGAAATTATGAGTTAGTCCAAACTGTATCTAATGAAAGTAGAAGTTCTTGGTGGTACGATGATGATGACGAATCTTTCCAAACATATACGCAAAAAAATCTTGAACTAGGTAAAATATATTATTACAAGATCCGTCCATACACTACATATATTGATGAAACATTTTATGGGGATTTTTCTAATTATATTTCTTGTCAGGTTACGATCAATGGTACGAAAGTAAAAAGTGCTTCTTCCAAGAAAAAAAAGATCAATACGATCACATGGGCAAAAAATGATGAGGCTGATGGGTATATCGTATATTATTCCAAAAAGGAAGATGGAAATTACACAAAATTAAAGACTTTCACAAGTCGAAACAACTTATCTTATACTCATACGAAATTAACAAACGGTACTGCTTATTACTACAAAATTCAGGCATATAAGAACTTTAATGGCGGTAAACTGTATGGTCCAATGACACCTTATCTAAAATACTGTGATTACTATTCTTATACAGACGAATCTTATGAAAGTCGCTGCCGCCGTGCTTTTGGGAAGTCTTATTATGCTGACTATAAGAGTGCTAAGCAGGCAAAGAAACATATGAAAACGATCACAGTAAAAGTATGGGATAAAAAAGGTAAGAAAAAATATACAAGAAAATTCCGTATCACTGTAAACAAAGGGCTTGCACCTTCTATCAAAGAAATGTTTAAGGAAATCTACAAGAGCAAAGAACGTTTCCCTATCCATGAGATCGGGTGCTACAGCTGGCGTGGTAAGAATTCCAGTTCTGAACATTGTGAGGGATTAGCTTTTGATATTAACTCCAATGAAAACTATATGATTCAGGGTAAAAAGGTATTGGCTGGTTCTTTCTGGAAACCTAAGAAGAATCGTTATTCAATTCCTTTGAACTGTAAATTGGTTAAAATCCTCGAGAAATATGGTTTTCATCGTGGATTGTGGGGATCCCGCAGAGATTATATGCATTTTTCTTATTTTGGTGGTTAATACAAATCAAACAAAGGATCAGGCATTTGCCTGATCCTTTGTTATGTAAGCCGAAAACCGGACTTGAACCGGCGACCCCTTCATTACGAGTGAAGTGCTCTACCAACTGAGCTATTTCGGCATATATGAAAGCACAGATATGTGTATCTATGCTCCTTTTGTAAGATAATATTCAATCTTGCTGATTGCTTCTTCTTCATCGACACCGTCAGCTACGACTGTTAAATCCTCTAAACGATCTAAGTCTAATCCAAGACTCATCATTCCCATCATACTCTTTACATTGACTTGCTTATTCCCTGTCTCGAATAAAATCTTGCTCTCAAACTGGCTCGCCATCTGTACAAGAAAAGCTATTGGTCTGTCTTCTTCTCTTAAGGCTACTTCCACTTTGACGTTCTTTGAAATCATTCCTGTCCTCCCAATCTTATCTCTTCCGCAATTCGGCCGATCTTCTTTAACCGGTGGTTCACACCAGACTTGCCTACTGGCGGTTCTAGCATATCTCCAAGTTCTTTCAGTGTAGCTTCCGGGTGTTCCAGACGTAATCTTGCAATATCCTGCAACCCTTGATCTAAAAAACGGAGGCCTTTGTGCTTATCAATATATTCAATATCTTCCACCTGTTTGACTGCGGCAGAAACCGTCTTATTAATATTCGCTGTTTCGCAATTGACACGACGGTTTACTTTATTACGCATATCTTTCAGGATTCTAACATTCTCAAGTTCCATCAAGGCAATGTGTGCTTCCATAATATTCAACACATCTACGATCTTTGATCCTTCTTTCATGTATACTACATAGTATTTCTTACGCAAAACAATTTTAGCATCTAAATCAAAAAAATTCAAGACTTCTTTTAACTGTTCTGCGGTCTGCTCATCTGTAGAGACGACTTCAAAGTGATAATTCTTCTCAGGATCACTCATGGAACCGGCTGCTTGAAAAGCTCCTCGAATATATGCCCGCTTACAACATGTGTTTTGTAAAACCAACCCAAATTCCCGTGGGTCTAAAAGTTTCACTGTTTTCAATATTAAAACACAATCATTATGCTTGTCAACACTTATCGTATAATTTCGACTTCTTTTTAGAAATTCGTTGCGCCTGACATCAATCTTTGCATGAATATCAAACACTTCTTTTAAAAGTGTATAAAAACGTTTTGCAGCAGATACTGTCTCTGTCTGAATCTGTATCGTATAATTATCTGGTTCAAGACTGATATCTCCGCCAAATTTCAAAAAGCCGGCAATTTCCGCAATCTTGCAATGTCTGGCACTCGTTTCATTTCTTGATAATTCTTCTTTTATATTACTTGAAAATGACATTTGCTACCTCATAATATCTCTATGCTCAACTTTAACAGAATATGGCAGACGTTTTAATTTTTCTGCCAACTTATTTGTAATCGTAACAGATCGGTGTTTTCCACCTGTACATCCAATCCCAATAACAAGATTATACTTGCCTTCCTTGATATAATTTGGAATCAGAAATTCCATCATATCGTTTAATTTTTCAAGAAATTCTACTGATTCCTGATGTTCCATCACAAAATCCTGAATTGCTTTGTCATTTCCAGTGAGTGGTCGAAGTTCCAGATCGTAATATGGATTCGGAAGAAATCGTACATCAAAAACCAAATCCACATCTGCTGGAATTCCGTATTTGAACCCAAAAGAAACAACTGCAATCTGGAATCGTTCCCCTTCTTCACCTTCAACAAAAATGTGATTGATCTCCTCTTTTAATTCTTTTGTGAGAAGCTGACTTGTGTCGATAACATAATCCGCTTTCTCCTGTAAAAATTTCATGATCTCACGTTCTTTTGCGATTCCATCTTCGACTCTTCCATCTCTTGATAATGGATGATTTCTTCTTGTCTCTTTATATCTTTTTAATAAAATACGATTGCTTGCATTTAGATAGAGAATCTCATATTTAATCCCTGCTTCTTTGATTTCTTTTAATTTCTGCTCTAATTCGCCGATTCCTTCTCCGTTACGGATATCAATCCCAAGTGCAGCATTTTCTATCTTGGCAGTCTTATCTAATAACATTTCTGCAAATTTATCAAGCAATGCCACTGGAAGATTATCAACACAAAAATATCCAACATCTTCTAACATCTTTAACGCACTGCTTTTTCCTGCTCCCGACATTCCTGTTACAATTACAAATCTCATCTTCGCTGCTCCTTCTTAGAATCTTCTTATCTAGAACCTTCCAACTCGTTTTACTTCCGGTTCCATCGTAACTCCAAACTGTTCTTTTACTTTATCTGCTACATCACTGATCAACTGCATAACATCTGCTGCTGTGGCGTTTCCACGATTGATCACGAAACCACTGTGTTTCTCTGATACCTGGGCATCTCCAACCTGATATCCCTTTAATCCAGCATCCTGAATCAGTTTTCCTGCAAAATATCCTTCTGGACGTTTAAATGTACTTCCTGCACTTGGATATTCCAATGGCTGTTTTGTTTTTCTCGCTAAAGCATACTCATCCATCTTTGCCTTAATTTCTTCTTTATTGCCTTTCTCCAGAGCGATCACACCTTCTAAGACAACATACTCGTTCTTAAGAACATTGCTTGTACGATATCCAAGTTCTAATTCTTCTGCTTTCAGGGTTTTGATCTCTCCATCTTTTGTAAGAACCTTAACTTCTTTTAATACCTGTACCATTTCACCGCCATATGCACCTGCGTTCATTACAACTGCACCACCAAATGTTCCCGGAATTCCTCCTGCGAATTCAAAACCTGTCAGTTCTTCATTCAATGCCGCTTTGGATGTAGAACTTAATAATGTTCCTGCTTTTACGGTAAGTTCATTTCCGTTGACTTCAATTCCACTGTAGTTTTTGTAAATCTGAAGAACAATACCATCCATTCCATCATCTGCAACTAAAAGGTTACTTCCATTTCCTAAAACAAATAATGGAATTCCTTCTTCTTTTGCAAAACGACAGACTGCTTCAATCTCTTCAATACTCTCTGGTGCTGCAAAAATATCTGCTGGTCCTCCAATGCGGAATGTTGTGTGTTTCTTCATTGGTTCATTGATTAAAATATATTTCTCTGGTATGATCTGTTTTAATTTATCGATCTTTACGTCCATAATTTCTCCATTCTATCTGTACTTATGAAAGCATCAGGCTGGCTGCACCATAGATTCCTGCATCATTTCCAAGTGTTGCCAGAACAAATTTTGTTTCCTGTGCTTTTCCAAATGTATATGTCTTATAATGTGCATTGATCGCATCTAAAAGGATCTGTCCAGCTTTGGATACTCCTCCTCCGATCACAAATACTTCTGGATCTACCATCAATGCAATATTTCCTGCTGCAAGTGCTAATTTCTTACCAAGATTGTCTACCTGTGTGGCTGCAAATTCATCTCCTGCTTTGGCTGCATCGAAAATGTCTTTTGATGTTACTTCAGTAATGTCTTTCAGTGTAGTTGATTTCTCGTATTTTTTGAGTGCTTTCTTTGTCTCATATACGATTCCTGTAGCTGAAGCATAAAGCTCTAAACATCCTGTTTTTCCACAATTGCATACTCGATCATCAAAAGGATCCACCGTCATATGGCCGATCTCTCCTCCATATCCACGACTTCCGTCAACAATCTTTCCATCAATGATGATTCCACCACCGACTCCAGTTCCAAGAGTAATCATAACTGCACTGTTATATTTCGCTGCTGCACCCATCCAGATCTCTCCTAATGCTGCTGCGTTTGCATCATTTGTTGCTTTGACAGGGCATCCTGTAAGTTTTGACAACTCACCTGCCACATCAACACTTCCCCATCCAAGATTTACACATTCATTTACCCTTGCAAATTCCAAAACTGCACCTGGAACTCCGGCTCCAATCCCGATCACATCCTCACGTGTAAGATCATTCTCTTTCATATGATCATTCACTGCTGTTGCGATATCTGAAATAATATTCTTTCCATTATCTTCTGTTCTTGTCTTAATCTCCCATTTTTCTTTTAATGTTCCATCTTCTGCAAACAGTCCCATCTTTATAGTTGTTCCACCGATATCAATTCCATAGATATATTTCATGCAATTATTCCTCCATCTGCCCTGTAACACGTTTATAAAGCTCTTCTGCCGCATTATATCCCATCTTCTTCTGTCTGTGGTTGATCGCTGCTGCCTCTACGATGATTGCCAGATTTCGTCCTGGACGGATCGGAAGTGTATGTGCCGCAACTTTATTTCCTAAATATTCTACATATTTCTCTTCCAGTCCTAAGCGATCGTAATCTGCATCTTTATTCCAGTCTTCCAATTGAATAACCAGATCAATCTCCTGTTCCATCTTCACACTCTCAACACCATACAGATTCTTAACATCAATAATTCCGATTCCTCGTAGTTCAATAAAGAATCGTGTAACTTCCGGTGATGTTCCGATCAAAGTCTTTTTGCTAACTCTCTTAATCTCTACCACATCATCAGATACCAATCGATGTCCTCTTCGTATTAATTCCAAAGCAGCCTCACTCTTACCAATTCCACTTTCACCCGTGATCAGAATACCTTCTCCAAATACATCGACCAAAACACCATGAATCGTAATACTTGGTGCTAATACAACACCAAGCCATCGGATAACTTCTGCCATAAACTCTGATGTTGAATCCTGTGAAATAAGAACTGGTACACTATATTTCTTGGCAATATCTAACAGCATCTCACTTGGATGAAGGTTTCTGCAAAATACGATCGCTGGAATTCCGGCCCCAATAAATCTATTATAAATATTTTTTGCATTTTCAACATCTTTCTCTACTTCTTCAATAAATAAATGCTCTGCTTTTCCAATGATCTGCACACGATTCTTTGCAAAGTTTTCAAAGAATCCTGCCAGTTGCAATGCAGGTCTGTTGATCTCAGCCTGTTCAATATAAACTTCTCTAGAATTGATCTCTGGTGTGACTTCTTTTAAATTTAATTCCTTTACCATATCATATACTGATACTTTATGCTCTTTATCCATAATTCTTCTCACTTTCTGCACCTTTGATTACCGGTCTCTTTATTTATTGTAACATATTTCTTCTTTACTTGGAAACGTGAAAAAATTCATAAATTGCCTGGGCTGTGCTTTGATTCATACCTGGAACATTTAAAAGTTCCTCAATCTCTGCTGTCTTAATCTGACTGATATCTTTAAAATACTTCATCAGTTCTTTTCGTCTTTTGGGTCCAACTCCTTTGATATCATCAAGAACAGAATGCACCTGCCCTTTTGCACGCAGTGAACGATGATATTCAATCGCAAAGCGATGGGCTTCGTCCTGTATTCTTGTCACGAGTAAAAAGGCTTCACTATTAGGCGGGAACATAATTTCCTCATTATTATAATACAATCCTCTTGTTCTATGATTATCATCCTTAACCATTCCACAGACTGGAATATCAAGTTTTAATTCATCTAACACTCTGAGTGCAACATTAACCTGACCCTTTCCTCCATCCATCATCAAAATATCTGGAAATTTGGTAAAACCTCCAAGTTCTGTATCCTTCCCTTGTTCTTTTAATTCTTCCAGTTCCTTCTTCCCATGGAGAAATCTTCTCGTAAGAACTTCCTGCATACTCGCATAATCATCTGGACCTTCGATAGTTCTTAAACGGAACTTACGGTAATCTCTTCTTCTTGCTTTTCCTTTTTCAAATACGACCATGGATGCAACTGTTTGAAATCCGCTGATATTTGAAATATCAAATGCTTCCATTCGATTTAAACCTTTTATTCCAAGCAGTTTTTCAATTTCATGAACCGCCCCGATCGTTCTTTTTTCTTCACGTTTGATCTTCTCACGATCCATTCGCAGTACATTCTGAGCATTTTCTTTTGCCATCTCTACCATCTTATGTTTCTGTCCACGTACTGGTATCTTAAAATGCACTTTGGCTCCACGCTTCTTTGACAGCCATTCTTCAATAATCTCTTTCTCTGCAATGTCATGTTCAAGAAAAATTTCTCCAGGAAGATATGGCGTTCCTGCATAAAACTGTTTTACAAAAGCCCCTAAAACTTCCTCTTTTGAACTTTCCTCATCTGCTTCCATATGAAAATGTTCCCTTCCAAGAAGTTTTCCTTTGCGGATAAAGAAAATTGATACTACAACGTCTTTGTCATCCTCTGCCATTGCAATAATATCTCGATCTTCAAAAGCATAGGTATTGATCTTCTGGCGGTCCATGATTCGCTCAATACTCTTAAGGAGATCTCTGTATTCCATCGCCTGTTCAAACTTCAGTTCATCCGATGCCTTTTGCATTTTCTCCTGAAGCATCTTTGCAACCTGTTTGTAATTTCCATTTAAAAACCTTAATGTTTCATCAATCTGCTTTGCATAATCTTCCTTTGATATATACCCCTGACATGGTGCATTACACTGCTTGATCTGATAATACAGACATGGCCTGTCCTTTCCCGTATCTTTCGGTAATCTGCGGTTACATGTACGGATTTTAAATATCTTTCGAAGCAGTTCAATCGTATCATTTACCGCTCCCGCACTTGTATAAGGTCCAAAATATTTGCTTCCATCAGCCTTCATCTTTCTAGCCAGCATGATCCTTGGAAATTCTTCATTGGTTGTCACTTTGATATAGGGATATCCTTTGTCATCTTTTAGTTTGGTATTGTATTTGGGATGATGCTCTTTGATCAGATTATTCTCAAGCACCAACGCTTCTAGTTCAGAATCTGTAATAATATATTCAAAATAAGCAACATTTTTTACCATGTGCTGAATCTTCACAGAGAGATTCCTGCTGTCCTGAAAGTACTGACGCACACGATTACATAACTTGATCGCTTTTCCAACATAAATGATCTCATCTTTACTGTTATGCATCAGATAAACTCCGGGCTTCGCCGGAAGTTTCTTCAATTCTTCCTGAATATCAAACATGAACTTCCCTCCATCTCTATTTTGTATCTTTTGGGGTTGCAAAATACACTTAAGCTTTATCATAGCATAAATTGGGGGTTAAAAAAAGTGGGATGTGTGGAGTGTTTTTGATCGTATATAATAAGGGACCACCATAAACAGCAGTCCCTTACGTTAATCTTTTTTAATTTTTCTTTCGCTTCTTCAACAATCTCACAATCATCACAACCGCTAAAACATCCACAGCAAGCATTATCCATTTTCGAATCTTATATGATGTTTTTTCTTCTGTATCCCCCACCAGACTAGTTTTATGATCCATTTGTTTTAATTTTTCCGAATTTCTTATTTCTTCAATTGTTAAATATTTCTTCATATTCCACCTCGCATCATAAATCTTTTTTCCTCGGTAATATACTTTATTTTTATTGCTTAGGCTTGAGAATTTATTCATCCTTCCATCGGAGTTGATAAAATATTTAAGTATGATACTTTGAACATCTGGACTTTTATCATATGGTTTGACAGATAGTGTCTGATAATCTTCGTTGTCTACCTCATATAGTCCGTTTGAGATTATCCATTTTCCTTTCGTCTTCTTTAATGATGCAATAACATAGTCTCCTTCTTCGAGTGTTGTTTTCCCATGATAGGATGATGTATAGGAAATTCCCCCATTTCTCATGATGACGTATCTATGATTTTCTGTCCTTTTTCCGATTGCTTCTGCCGTTGATTCTATATTGATATAATCTTTTGCGATGATTACAAAATAATCGTCTGAAATATGTGAAATAGTTCCCACAAATAATACATCTTGATTCTTATTTTTTATTATAGAATTTATCTTAGTATCTGCAGATACCAGCTTTATGTTACCAAGCATCATGAAAAAACAGATAAAACAAACTATTATACGTCTCATTCTGTCATGTACCTCCTTATGTTATTTATTATACATGCATTCTTAGGACGAAATATAATAGAAAATGTGAAATATGCTTATGTTTTTCTTAAATTTCATTATAACATCTCTGTGATCAGCAACTGCAATATCTGTATATAATCTGTCTCCCACAATTGCGATCTCATTCGGTTGGTATCCTGTTTCCTTTATGATATAATGACAAGCTTTTGAAAGTTTTTCATAAGTTAACGTTGTATCAAATCCAAGCACTACAACATCTGGATCTTCTAAACTTTTTACCCCATGCACTTTCTCTAACATTGCAATGATTTCTTCATTGATCACTGCCATCTCCCAGAAATGTGCCATATGATGTTCTGCTCCAGATGCTGTCAGTCTCATTGGTGCATCTGTGATGATCCGACTGCGATCATACAGTCAACTTCTTTTCCTACTGCCTCGTATGTATTATCATCACAAACCATAACCAGATGTTTATACTGATCATATGGTTCTTTCTTTAATATCAATCTTCATGATTATACCTCCTGATTTCAAAAAATAAGGGCATATTGCAAGATCTCATTCCTGCAACAGCCCTTATCTTTTCTTTCATTTATAATACAGAAACTGAATAACTATATTCTTTGCTTTCTCCTACTTCTACGCTCTGTACATTTCTTTTTTCTTCAAAACGATCTCCTTCATCGCTACATGTTGACAATCCCGTCCATGGTTCAATTGCCACAAAATTCCCATGATTGGCACTTGACCACAGGATCAAGTATGGGAAATCCTTGTATTCCATCTCAATTCCTTTTCCGCTTTTCTTAGAAACAAGTTTTAATTTTCTGGATTTCAGTTCATCAAAGATAACTGCATCAATTTCAAACATTTCGTGATTCAATTCTACTGTGTCTGAATCTTCCAGATATAAAGATCTATGTTCCATATCAACTAAGCCTGTCTCTGGTACTGGTGTTGGAACTGTACATGTTTCTTTTTGTTCAAACACGATTTCATAATCTGTATATTCTTCTCCTGCAACCAATGGACAATTAAATCCTGGATGGCCGCCTGTAAAGAATGGGAATTTCTTCGTGTCCGTATTTTCTACTTCATATGTGATCTTTAATGATCTTCCCTCTAAAGTATATTTTGCCAGCAGACGGAAATCATATGGAAACATCACTTTTGTTTCAATATTGGATGTTATCTCAAATACGATATGTTTTTCGTCTTTTTCGATCATTTCCCACTCACGTTTTCTTACGATCCCATGTCTTGGCATCTGTGTTTCCAGATCATCTCCGATCAGGGCTTTGTCATCTCTTAGTCCACCACAGATTGGAAATAATATTGGTGCCTGCCCACTCCAATACGTTGCATCACCTTGCCAGAGATATTCAATTCCCTGAGAATCTTCAATGGAACATATTGTTCCACCTTTTGTAGTAAATGTTACTGTAAGTTGTTCATTATTTAAAATATATTCCATTTGATATTTTACCTACACTTCCAAACATTCCTCTGATTTATGCTTTTCCTACGCTTCCACAAACTTTCATTTTACTCATGACGTATTTCTTTACTTCTTCTCTTCCTGCTGCACTATATTTCTTAGGATCGATCGTATCTGGATTTTCTGCTAGATATTTGTTTAATCCATTTGTAAATGCAATTCGAAGATCTGTTGCATAGTTTACTTTGCAGATTCCACGTTTGATGCATTCTTCCACTGCTTCATCTGGCACTCCGCTTGTTCCGTGAAGTACTAGCGGAATGTCTACAACTTCTCTAATCTGGCTTAAGATATCAAACTGAAGTTTTGGTTCTCCTTTGTATACACCATGTGCTGTTCCAATTCCGACTGCAAGAGAATCAACGCCTGTTCTTTCTACAAATTCTTTTGCTTCCTGTGGATCTGTATATGGATTATCATCTCCACCATCAAGATCATCTTCTTTTCCACCAACTTTTCCAAGTTCTGCTTCTACTGGAACTTTTCCAGGATGGCATGCATCTGCAACTGCTTTGCTGACTGCAATGTTATCTTCAAATGATTCATGAGATCCATCAATCATGATAGATGTATATCCTGTTCTGTATGCCTGCATTGCAAGTTCAAAACTATTTCCATGATCTAAATGCATAACAACTGGAACTTTTGTTCTTTTTGCTGCAGCTTCCACATTTGCAAGATAATAATCAAGGCCTGCATATTTTACTGTAGATGGTGTTGTCTGCATGATAACTGGTGAATTGAATTCTTCTGCTGCTGCTAAAACTGCCTGTACCATTTCCATATTTTCTACATTAAATGCACCCACAGCGTATCCGCCTTCTTGTGCTTTTAACAGTAATTCTTTTGATGTTACTAACATAACCATGTCCTTTCTATGCTAATTTTATGATCTCAACATTCTTAATGATCTCATCTCTGTCCTTTGGATCAAATCTTCCTGTATGCGGAGATAATGCATTTGCTGATGCTACAGAAACCGCATATTTTAATGCTGCTTCCGGTTCCATTTTCTTCTCCAGTGCGACTGCAAATGCTCCTACCATGGAATCTCCACATCCAACTGTATTGGCAATTTCAATCTTTGGTGGTTTGCCCTGATAAATACCTTTTTCGCAAACTAACAATGCTCCATCTCCGCCAAGTGAGATAACGACATAAGGAATTTCCTTTTCTTTGTAAATTCTTTTTGCGTATGTAATAACTTCATCTTTACTTTGAATCTTTGTATGGAATAATAATTCAATCTCATCTTCGTTTGGTTTCACCATTGTCGGCTGGCTTTCCAGTCCTTTTTCAAGGTATTCGCCACTTGTATCTAAAATGACCTGTTTGCCCTGATCTTTGATCACTTTGATCAGTTTCTGGTAAATATCTTTGCCCATGCCTTTTGGAGCACTTCCAGAGATTGTTACAACGTCACTGTCTTTTATGATTTCTGGAAATTTATTTAGGAAGTCTGCTTCTTCTTCTTTTGTGACATTGCATCCGCCTTCTAAATATTCAGTTGATCCATATCCTGGATCTAAAATATTAATACAGCTTCTTGTTTCTCCCTGGATATGCCCAAATTCATGGTTGATTCCATCTGCGTCCAGAAGTGATTCCAGATATTGTCCATTAAATCCGCCAACCAGACCAGTTGCCTTTGAGTCAACGCCACAGAGTTTAATAACTCTTGCGACATTTAATCCTTTTCCTCCAGCACTGTTATCTGTTTTGGCGACACGCATAACAGTACCATTTTCAATTTTTTCTGTCATATGATAAGCTTTGTCAATGGATGCATTTAATGTTACTGTCGTGATCATATCATTTCCTCCATTGCTTCGATTACAGACTCTTAAAGAATTTGACACCTGCTGCTGCATCAGCTACAAGTCCATCAATATCTGTACCATCTTTAATCGCTCTCCATAAAGAAATACTCTTAGCGCTAGATGAACTTTCCAGTACGAATGGTTCCATAATAAATGGTCCTTCATAACCGATATCTTTAATCGTTGCTGCGATTGCTTTCCAGTCAATGTTTGTTTTCTTTTCACCATTTGGGATCTTTCGGTTTGCCTCTCCGATATGTATGTATCCTAAATATCCTTTATCAGAAGCTGCTCTGATCGCATCTGGGATATAGTCTTCTTCAATATTCATATGGAATGTATCTAACAGAAGTTTGCAGTATGGATTGTTGATTTCTTCACAAATCGCGATTCCTTCTTCTGCTGTATTTGCAATATATTGTTCAAAACGGTTTACGATTTCAAGACAAAGCACAACTTTCACTTCTTCTGCGTGTTTTGCAACTTCTTTAAGTCCTCTGATCGCATTGGCTCTGCGTTCCTTTTTCATTTCAATCGCATCGTCATCTGCTCCTGGACGTGTATTCCACAATCCATAAGGAATTCCGGAGAACAGTTTTGCTCCCATTTCTTTGCTTAAATCTAACATATGACATAAATGTTTGATTCCTGCTTTATGAGATTCCTCGTCAGAACTTGATACGTCTCTTTCTGGTCTTAAACCTGTTCCATTGATCGTAATAGAAAGCCCTGCATCTTCGATTTCTTTTCTAAGTGCTGCTCGTCCTTCTGTTGTTAATGGAACAAAATCTCCTGCTTTTAATTCGATCGTATCCATATTAGCCTTTTTTGTCAGCTCAATGATCTGGTGAATATCTAATGCTGGTGTTGTTCCACTCCAATATGCTGTCTGTAATCCTACATTATTCTGCATCTTGTTCTCCTTCTTTCTGTCTGTTAATACCTAATACTTATCAATATCTATTCTAAACTTGCATGGCGTTTTGCCATATCTTCGTTGCTTCCTTCTTTTTCCTCGCTCATCTCAAGGATGATCGTGTCAAATACCATTAAAAGCATCTGTTCAAACAGGCTTCCAAGCGGCTGTACGCTGACCTTGGATGTCGCAAATTTGGTTGCTGCTTCAATCTCGATATCTGGTGCGTGAATCTTTCCAAGTGTTGATTCTGGTGCAGAAGATATCACGATCAAGTCAACTCCCTGTTTCACTGCTGACTCGGCTGTCATGCATACACTTCCTGTCTCTCCTGAAGCAGAAGCCACGATCAAGAGGTCACCCTCCTGAACAGATGGCGTTGTTGTCTCACCGACAACATAGGAATTTAATCCGATCTGCATCAAGCGCATTGCAAATGCTTTTAACATTAATCCTGAACGTCCTGTCCCATAGACGAAAATACGTTTATGTTCTTTGATCTTCTTGATCACTTCCTGAAGTTTCTCAGGAGCGATCGTTTTTGAAGATCTGTCTAATTCTTCGATGATCGTATTCATTCTCATAACGTATTTCCTCCTATCTGTCTTCTTCTGGATACAATAAGACTTTTCCATATCCTTTCGGATTAGCAATGATCTTCTTAAACATTTCTGGGCCTTCGCTTAAGTTTACCTGATGTGTTACCATACCGAGGACGTCAACTTTACCTGAACCGATGTATTCTACTGCATTTGTCCATTCTTTTCCTGGATATGGAGCAGAGATCGTACACCATGAACCGATGACATGTAATTCATTTCTCATGATACGTTCAAAGTAAAATCTAGGGATTGGTACGTCTGCATATGGAATTCCCATGTAGACAACCTCTCCTCCTTTATGAGGTAAACCTAAAACTCTGGCTGCTGTAAATGGATTTCCTGCGGATTCGATCGCAAGGTCAACTCCATTTCCATATTTACGAATTTCATCATGGAAGTCGATATCTGTTGAATTGATCAGAACGTCAGCTCCAAATTCTTTTGCTAACTGTAACTGTGCATCGTCAATATCAATTGCAAATACTCTCTTTGCTCCGAAAGCTTTCGCCCATGCGATTGCCATCAGACCGATATTTCCACATCCAACAACCGCTACTTCGTATCCCATTTTGATACTTGTCTGATACAGACCATGAATCGCAACAGTCGCTGGTTCTACTAAAGCACCCTGTTCGTAACTCATGCTGTCTGCCATTTTTACAAAGTTGATTTCTGGGAGTTTGATGTATTCTGCGTAAGCTCCTGGTACATAAGCTCCAATTGTGTTTAAGTTTTCGCATCTGGATGGATGACCACTCTTACAGTATTCACATTCGTGGCATACCATGTTTGGGCATCCTACGACACGGTCTCCCGGTTTTAAATTCTTAACACCTTCTCCGACTTCAACAACCTCACCGCAAAATTCATGTCCCCATACATTTCCTGGTACATATGGTCCAAGGTTTCTGTATCTTGCAATATCGGAACCACAGATTCCGACTGCTTTTACCTTTACGATGACATCATCTGGTTTCTCGATGACTGGGTCGGGTGCATCTTCATATCTTAAATCCTGTACGTCATAAAATCTTAATGCTTTCATTGTTATTTCTCCTTATTTTAATGCTTCTCTCAGTGTTTTGATCTTCTCGGCAATATCGCCTTTGAATACATATCCTCCTGATACAAAAACATTAACTCCTGCTTCTTTACATTTTGCAATGTTTGTGTTGTCAATTCCCCCGTCAACTTCCAGATCGATATCTCGATCTCCGATCAGTTCACGAACGTTTTTGATCTTTGTAAGCAGTTCTTCATGGAATCCCGGTCCTGCTTCTCCAGGATTGATCGTCATTAAAAGGATCATATCGATTTTATCCAGCACATATTTTAATGTATCTTCATTGGTTGCTGGACTTAAAACTACTCCTGCTTTCACACCACGGCTTTTGATCTTTTCAATACAGCTGTAAAGTCTTGTTGTTGATTCCTGATGAATTGTAATGATATCTGCTCCGGCATCAATGATCGTATCCAGCTTTCTTTCCGGCTTTTCAATCATCAAATGTACATCCAGAGGAATTGTTGTGAGTTCTTTTAACATTTTGATATGATCTGGACCAAATGCCATTTTCTCTACAAAATGTCCATCCATCACATCAACATGTAATAATTCGACATTATTTTCTTCTAATATTTTCAATTGTTGACTTAAATTTCCAATACCGGCGCCAAAAACTGATGGTGCTAGCTTCATAGTACGCATATAGCTTACCTCTTTTCTTCCTACTCTTCACTTTGTAATCTATCAGTTATATGTTATTATATGGATTTTTGACTGCTATGCTTCGCTGTCGATTAAGATCTTTCCTTTAACTGCTCCTCTTGTCTTGAACATTTCAAAACCTTCTGCAATTCTGGAAAGTGGTAATTTCTTGAAGATCAAGGCTTCCTCGCCTTTTAACTGACCTGTTGCGAAATAGTGTGCGACGCAATCCCATTCATGTCCTGGGAATGGTGCTGAATAAGATAACCATGATCCTGTCATTGTGAATTCTTTCCGGTTCATGTTCTCCCATTCTTCTACTGTGAATGTTAACTCTTTGGTTGGTTTTCCAATATAGCAGATACCTGCTTTGTTTGCGGCAAGTTCATATGCCATTTTCATTGTGATGGTGCTTCCTGCTGTCTCGTAAATATAGTCAAATCCTTTTCCATCTGTCATTGCCATTGCTTTTTCCATGAAGCCTTCTTCTAATGTGTTGACTCCATCATAAGCTCCCATTTCTTTTGCAAGCTTGATTCGATCATCGTCGATGTCAAATACAACGGTCTTGGCAGCTCCATAAATGTTTGCCCACTGCATAACGAGTAATCCGATCGTTCCTCCACCAAGGATCGCTACCGTCTTACCACCTTCATATGGCAGGCACTCAAGTCCATGTAATGCAACTGCTGCCGGCTCGAATAATGCTCCCTGTTCGAATGACACACTGTCATCAAATGGAACCGCATTCTGTTCTGGAACACAAATGTATTCTGCAAAACTTCCTGGCTGTCTTGTTCCGATAAAACTGTAATGTTTACATAATGCATAATCACCTTTCATGCAGTCTTCACATTTCATGCAAGGAACAAGGGGAGCGCCAGCTACACGCTGGCCTTTCTTTACCTTTGTAACTCCTTCTCCCACTTCTTCCACAACTCCGGAAAACTCATGACCAAGGATGATTGGATAAAAATGTGCACCGTCTCCATTTACTCGTGGAACATCTGATCCACAAATTCCTGAATATTTTACTTTAACAAGTACTTCTCCTGCTTTCGGTACTGGAGTCTCTACTTCTTCGTATCTGATATCTTCTCTAGCATGTAAAACTCCTGCTTTCATCTTATAACACCTTGTCCTTTCTTAAACTTTTCCTGTTCTTATTCTTCTGCGAGTTTCTGAAGTAAATCTGCAACTTTCTTTCTTGTAGCATCTTTACCGATTCCGGATACAAGACCGAACACGCTTAAGTGTGGTTTTTCCAATGGGTTACGATAGTTTGCTGTTGTAAATACTACATCTACGTCTTTTTGTTTCATTGGAACTTCAGAGATCGTACCTTTCATCAGGCGGATTTTTACTCCTGCATTTTTTGCGATATCTTTGATTTCTTCCTGTGCAATTGTTGATGTTGCTACACCACTTCCACAAGCTACTAATACTTTAACTTCTTTTGCCATGATACTTATCTCCTTTTCTATCCTAATTGCTCAGTTAAATATGCTACTGTTTCTTCATTTGAAAGTTCTTTACATTTTAATAGTACTTCTTTGTTATTTAAAAATTCCATCATTCTTTGAAGCACCTGTAAATGTTCATTGGGATCTTTGATCGCCAAGTTGAAGATCAGATCAGTTTCTACTTGCTCTGTATCATCATCTAATCTTCGAAATATCACAGGGGATTCTAATTTTAACAGACAAATTGCGTTCTCTTTAATTCCAGATACTTTTGCATGTGGAATTGCTGTTGGGATTTCTGTTGGAAGTCCTGTTGGATAATCTTTTTCACGCTCTACACAAGCTTTTCCAAAATCTTCTCCTACGATTCCCGCTTTATGCAGGGCTTCTCCACACAGCGTGATTGCTTCTTCACTACTATTTGCTGTCCCCTGTATCACCAAATATTTTGTTGCCATTTTAGTTTCTCCTCTTATATCAAGTCTATCTATTATCCGATCATCATCATGATTCTATGGATGAATGATACGATTAAGTTACCTGGGTTCCATCCAAAGTGGGATGCTGTTACTGTACCTGCAAAGTGTACGTTTGTTACGGACATCATCTGTGTTGCTTCTGGAATGAACATATTAGCAAAGAACAGTGTTAAATACATCATAAGTGTCATACCGATCAATGATCTTACAAGATTTCCTTTACTGCTTAATACTACCATTGGTGTCATGTAGCATACTTCTGCTAATAAGCTTAATGGGAAGAATCTCATTCCTGGTACAAGGAATACTAATAATACTGTAACTGGGATCATGATAGCTGTACATGTGATACATGCTGGATCTCCAAGTCCAAGTGCGATATCCATTCCGATGTAGATGTCTGCATCTTCACCAACTTTTCTATGTGCGTATTCGCTTGCTGCCTGTCCTAATGGAGATAATCCTTCCATCATGATTGATACCATTCTTGGGATTAATACCATTGCTGCTGCAACTCCCATAGCCATTGTTACGATATCAGCTGGGCTCTGTTTTGTGATAACTCCTAAGAATACACCGGCGAAGATACCGATTACGGCTGGGTCACCGAAGATTCCTAATTTCTCACCGATCTTTGTCATGTCTACGTCTACTTTGTTAAGACCAGGAATTTTGTCAATGATCTTATTTAACAGGTAGCAGATTGGGTAAGCCCATGCTACGAAGCAAAGACATGTACATGTTGTTCCTTCAAGTCCGAAGAATTCCTGCCATGGTTTTGCAATCCACTGTCCGAAGAATAAAACTGCCATACCACAGGCAAATGCTACGATAAATCCGATAACTGCATTCTTTGTTAACGCATATGCTAAAGCACCTGGTACTAAGAAATGCATGAAGTTCCAAATATCTACGTTTAATACTTTTGTTACTTTTAATCTAACCAAGATCAAGTTTGCGATAATGATCGCTGGAATTACAAGTACTGCAAATGGTGTTGTCCAAGATGCTGCTCCTAATGCTGCAAATCCAATCTCTAATGTGTCATAACCAGATCCAAGATCTTTGTAATATTGCATGGCGGGTGTTACTGATGTGATCAACAAGTTAACTGCTAATACTAATCCCTGGAAACCGATACCTACTAACAGACCAGCTTTGATCGCTCTACCAATCTTCATTCCAAAGAAAATACCTAAGATCGCGATGACGAATGGTAATAATGTACTCGCCCCCATGTTAATAAATCCCTGAAAGAATTTTAATACTACTTCCATTTTTAACCTCCGTTTTCTTATCCATATTTTTCGTTTGTTCACGAGATTTCTTTGGCCAATTTGTTTATCTCTTGTTTACAATACATATAGTACCATGCACATTAGACAAAAAACAGTGAAAGGTTTTTCTCTTTTTCGGAAATTTTTTATTCTGGTACAATTTATTTCTATGGTGCAGAAATAAAATAGATCAGTTGAATTCATTTCCCATAATGAGAAATAAATTCAACTGATCTATATTTGCTTATCCTACAATGCTGTATTCATATTGTTCAATAATGCGTGCCATCTCTTCTCCGTCGACTGCCTCATGTAACTTCTTTCGATATTCTTCATCTTTGAGCATATTGACAAGATTAAAGAATGCTTTTAAGTAACTTCTATGATCAATTGCACTCAAACAACAGACAAACTCAATCGGATCAAGTTCTTCTACTCCAAACGGCACCGGATTCTTCAAACGGATCAAATGCATTCCAAGACGAATACTTCCTTCTTCCACTTTCGCATGAGGCATTGCAAATCCTGGTGACAATACGATGTATGGTCCGTATTCATTGACGCTTTCGATCATCGCATCAACATAGCGGTCTTCTATGTAACCTTGGTCTACCAGCTGCTCTGCAGATCTTCTGATCGCATCTTTCCAATCTGTACATTCTACGTCAACTTCAATATCGGATGCCCGTAGCAGATGATGTAAGGATGGAGATATGATATTCGCATCATTTTCCACTGACTGCTTAAAATAATTCCTTACGACTTTACGCAGTTCTTTCATTACGACTCTTGCTTGATCTTTTGGCTCCACCAGTTCGTTGATCACAGGTGTGATCTCTTCAAGCAATTCTGATGCATTTAATTTATCATCTTCTGTTCCATCTGGAATGTTACGGCTATTTCTTAATGCATCAATTCGGTTTCCTACACGGATATAATCAGCATCATTGAATGCCGCAGAAACTACAACATACTCCAATGGGCAACTCTCAAGCGGCACTGTGGATATGACAAAATCTGCTGCATTCGGTTTGATATTGATTGCTTCGTGGGCAGAAATCACATCAACTACTCTGAATTTGAAATGTCGTTTTAATTTCTCTAATAACAAGATGGATGTACCAATTCCTGCATGACAGGCAACAATGACTCTGAAAGATACTTCCTTGTTCTTCTTACGTTCTATCGCCGCACAGACATGAATCGCAATATATTTTACTTCAATTTCTGTAAGTTTTCGTTCCGTAAACTTATAGATAACTGGCATCTGATCAATCACAACATCTAACACATCTTGATTATCTTCCAGAACTTCATCAATGATATCTGCTTCTGGATAATCCATCGGTGGTGCTGAAAAAATTGATTCCAAATGATTGGAGAGATTCTCAAAGAAATCATAATCTACATTCAGGTTAATTCCAAGTTCTGTGGAAACTGTGGAAATATACTGTCTGGTGATCATCTGGATGATCATTGTATTTTTATTAAATGTTCCATTGTTCTTAAATCTGACTTCATCCAAAAAAGTACTGAAATTCTTGATATCATCATCACTGATAACAACATCACAATACTGTGAAACATATTTTAAGATATCCATTGAAAACATATAATTATCGCTGTTGATCTCTGGCTGTGGTTCCAAAAACTCTCCAAGCTTATTCCTGTTAATGAGAATTCTTAAATATAGCAAAATCTCCCTAAATGAATTGTCTGGAAGGAACTTCTTATAGCATCGTTCTTGTTCTGCTATGATTTTCTGAATAATATTAATATCTCCAGACTGTACATGAACATGTTCTGAGATAATATTCTTATGATTATCATAAGTTCTTAATGTCGGGCGTAATAATTCAAACAGAAACTTTCTCTTGTCACTTTCCAATCCATCAATACGCAATCCTTTGTTTGCATGAGATATGACTTCAAGATTTCCCTGGCGTATAAACTTTTTTATTTCTTTTAGATCATTGATCACTGTTGCTCTACTTACCATTAGTCTGTCAGCAATATCTGCTAAAGTAATATAGTCTGCAGAATTAACTATGATTGCTGATGCAACCTTTTTTCGCTCTTCTTTTGATAGCTTGTAGTTATAAAAATTACCTTCTAACAATAAAGATAATGATTCCTTAAAATCTTTCGGAATAGAAACTATACCCCCCCCCCGGTTTTATATCAATTTTTTGCTTTTTATTCTTGTCCAAAATTTCATAATTTCTTTTAAATCATTTCGAATCGTCTTCTGTGAAACTTGGAAATATTCCGCAAATCCTGAAACTGTGATCTCATCTTTTTCCTTGCTTAACAACTGTACAATCTTTGTACTACGCTGATTCATCTTTATGTGCCTCCTGTCATAGTCTATCCTGTTAAACGTCTCTGTTTTGTAGTTTATATGACTTTTATTTTTTTTGCAAGTACAATTTTATAGAAAGTTTTCATTATAACTTAATGTAAATTTTAAAAAATTTTGTGCATTTTTACTCAATTGTCGATCTTTTCTCATTGCAAGACAAGTTTCTCTTTTCAATGTCATTTCTGGCATTTCAAGGATCTTTAAACCTTTCTTCATCGGTGTCCCATTCTGTGCGATAAATGCCCAACCCAATCCACTGGCTATAAAATTCTGAATCTCTTCGGACGAAGTACGGTAATGTATATCCGGTGTAATCTCCTGCTCTTTAAAAAATTCATTAATCTCCCGGTCCATTGCCGAGCCTTCTGTATAAGAAATTCCCGGCTTACTCATAAGATCCTCTGGATGCAACTGTTTCATCTTGCCCAGTACATCTTTTTGATTCACAACAAGCTTGATCGGATATTCCATCAGTGTGATCATTTTGATATCCGGATCTTCTTTTTCTCCAATCGAACAAAAGCCAAAATCTATTTTATCTTCTTTCAGATCCCTCAAAATAACCGATGTAGCTGCAGCATAGGATTCAATATTTATTTTCTTGTCTTTATTTGTTTTGAAGAACTCTCTTAACAGATTTGGAATATAATTTGGCGGCATTGGTCTTGTATATGCAAATCGAATATTTCCTGTATATCTCTGATAAATGTGTTCCTTTGTCTGTTCTGCCCTTTTAGAAGCCTCTACAACTTCTTTTGCATATGGAAGAAATTCCTTTCCCTCTTTAGTAAGAAATAAAACTCTTCCCTTTTTCTCAAATAATAAAAAACCGAGTTCTTCTTCTAATTTTCGAATTGCCTGTGTCAGACTCGGCTGTGCAATCAACAATTCTTTTGCTGTCTGTGTCAAATGACCATTTTCTGCGACTTTCACGAAATAATTTAATTGTGCTAATGTCATATTCCCTCCAAATTCATAGGTAAAACCTTTGTTTTCTTATCATAATACATATTTTACATTATGTTTTTGTAATTGTACAATACAAATATCAGCTGATCCTTAATTATTTTGTCAATGTCTCAAATTAATATGTTAATGTCTTAAAGGAGTTTAAATATGTCAGATAGAAATAATGAACTAAAAAAAGAAATTTTATATTATGCAAAACTCATGGATGAAAAAGGAATGGTCAACACTCTGGAAGGAAATCTTTCCATCCTTGATCGTGAAACAGGAAAAATGTATATCACACCTTCTGGAACAAGAAAGCGTTTCCTTAACGAAGATAAGATTGCTGTTGTAAATACTGAAAACGGGGAACAAATCGAGGGAACTGTCAAAAGATCAAGTGAAATTTTATTGCATGAAGCTGCTTTAAAAGCCCGCCCTGACTGCAATGCTGCTGCTCACATCCATGCCCCTTACTTAACTGCCTATGCTTACTGTGGGAAAGATATCAAGTTAAAATGTTCCACTACATTTTCACTGGTATTCGAAGAAATCCCATGCCTTCCTTATGGATTGCCTGGAACAATTCATATCGCAGATGGGATTGAAGATGCTATCAAAGACCATGATCTAATTTTACTTGGCAATCATGGGTGTATTGCTGTTGGAGAAACTTTGGAAGATGCAGTTAAGATTATCGAAGCTGCAGAAGAAGTTTTAAGAATCTATCATTTAACAAAAGATATCGGACCTGTTCATAATATTTCTGATAATGATCTAGAAGAATTATATGAAAATCATCCAGGAAGCCGCAGAAACCGTTATGGAAATAAAAAGGAGGAAGAAAAATTATGCAAGCAGCTTTAATGTATGGACCAAATGATATCAGAGTTGAAGAAATTGATAGACCAGAATGCCCAGAAGGAGGATTTGTCCTAAAAGTTATGGCTGTTGGTCTGTGTGGATCTGATATCCGTAACCTGACAACAGACTCTAAATCTGGTAAATATCCTCACATTTATGGTCATGAGATCACTGGGATCGTTGATGAAGTTTCTCCTTCCTGCAAAGAATATAACATCGGTGACCGCCTTTATATTTATCCCGCTGATCACTGTATGCAGTGCGAACCATGCAGAACTGGTCATAGTGAAATGTGTGAGAATCTTGGAAATAATTTAGATCGTCCAGGTGGATTTGCGCAATATTACACTGTCCTCCCAAGACAGATCGCCCGTGACGTTATCTATAGAATTCCTGATAAAATCAGCTATGATCGTGCTTCTCTTGGGGAACCTTTATCCTCTGTCTATGCATGTCAGGAAAATATTGATGTCGGCTTCGGAGAAACCATCGTTATCATAGGTGCTGGCCCAATCGGATGCTTCCACGCAAAACTAGCCAAACTACGTGGTGCTAAAAAGGTTATTATGATTGAAATTAACGACAAGCGTCTGGAAACTGCAAAACAGTTTGGTGTTGATCACACGATCAACAGCTTAAATGAAGATCCAATCCAAGCAGTAAGAGAACTTACAGATGGTAAAGGTGCCGACAAAGTCATCTCCGCAAACCCATCTACCCAGGCACAGGCACAAGCCATTTTCATGGCAAAAAGAACTGGTATCGTTGTCTTCTTCGGTGGTGTCGCAAAAGGTGCCTTGACAGAGCTTGATACGAACTATATCCATTACAACGGTCTTTGGATTTATGGACATTATGGTTCTAACAGTATGCAGGTACAGAAATCATTTGAACTTGCGATTTCTGATGAATTTGAGGCTGAGAAATTTATTACACATGTATTGCCACTTAGTGAGATTAATAAAGGAATTGCCTTGACAAAATCTGGTGAGGCAATCAAGGTTGTATTACATCCAAATGAATTTTAATTTTGTAGAATTGAACAATTATAGAATTCGACTCTATAGTGTGGACAATTCACAAAATTGGAAAATTTGAGGTGGTGTGTATGGAGAATGATATTGGATAAGAATTAAGGTTTTCTCAAACAGATGATATGAAACTTATCAGCCAATACCATTTAACATACACACTATATAGCGGTTTCGATAGACTTCAGTTTTATGTGACGGAAATAAGATAACAAGAAATATTTCCGTCACATATACGAAATCCTACCGTCGCAAATCAGAATTTATCGCTCCAATATTCCCTTCAAATACTGTCCAGTATATGATTCCTCAACTTCACATATCTCTTCTGGTGTCCCCGCTGCTACAACGGTTCCGCCGCCTGCTCCGCCTTCTGGTCCCATGTCGATTATATAATCTGCTGTCTTGATCACTTCCAGATTATGTTCGATAACGATCACAGTATTTCCGCCTTCTGTTAATCTTGCAAGGATATCTACCAGTTTGTGAACATCTGCAAAATGCAGTCCTGTTGTTGGTTCGTCTAAGATATAGATTGTCTTTCCAGTGCTTCGTTTGCTTAATTCTGCTGCCAGTTTTATTCTCTGGGCTTCTCCTCCTGACAATTCTGTAGATGGCTGTCCTAATCGGATATAGCCTAATCCTACATCTCTTAATGTCTCCATCTTACGACTGATCGATGGAATGTTTGAAAAGAAATCGCAGGCTTCTTCAACTGTCATATTCAGAACATCATAGATGCTCTTTCCTTTGTATTTGACTTCTAGTGTCTCTCTGTTGTAACGCTTTCCATGACATACTTCACATGGTACATAGACATCTGGCAGGAAATGCATCTCAATCTTGATGATTCCATCTCCGGCACAGGCTTCACATCGTCCACCTTTCTTGTTGAAACTGAATCTTCCTTTGTTATAGCCTTTTGCCTTTGCATCTTTTGTCATTGCAAAAAGATCTCTGATCTGATCAAAGACTCCCGTGTAGGTTGCAGGATTGGATCTTGGTGTTCTTCCGATCGGAGACTGATCGATCGCTATGATCTTATCCAACTGATCGAATCCTTCAATATCTTTGTGCAGTCCTGGCTTTGTCTTTGCTCGATTTAATTCTTTTGCCAGACGTTTATATAAGATCTGATTGACTAGAGAACTCTTTCCTGATCCAGAAACTCCTGTGACACAGGTAAAGATTCCTAGTGGAATTTCTACGTCAATATTCTTTAAATTGTTCTCCTGTGCTCCGATCACTTTCAAGAAACCAGATGGTTTTCTTCTTACTTCCGGTACTGGAATCTTGATCTTTCCACTTAAATATGCCCCTGTGATAGATTTCTTGTTCTTCATGATCTGTTTGGCAGTTCCTGTTGCTACAACTTCTCCACCATATTCCCCAGCTTTGGGACCGATATCTACAATGTAGTCTGCTGCCAGCATCGTATCTTCATCATGTTCTACGACGATCAATGTATTTCCCAGATCTCTTAGATTCTTCAATGTACGGATCAATTTGTCATTATCTCTCTGATGAAGTCCGATACTTGGTTCATCAAGAATATAAGCAACTCCAACCAGACCAGAACCAATCTGTGTCGCCAAACGGATTCTCTGAGCTTCCCCTCCTGATAAAGTTCCTGTTGCTCTTGAGAGTGTCAAGTAATCAAGTCCTACATCGTTCAAGAAACCAATTCTTGCTTTGATCTCTTTTAATACCTGCTCTCCTATCATTTTCTGACGATCATTTAGTTCCATTGTCTCTAAAAATGTTACCATCTCACCAACAGACATATCACACATCTCGGCAATATTTTTACCAGCAACAGTAACAGCCAGTGATTCCTGTTTCAAACGCTGCCCGTGACACTCATCACATGGTGTGATCGTCATAAATGTTTCATATTCTGCTTTCATGTTCTGGGATGCTTCACGATATCTTCTTCCAACATTCTTGATGATTCCTTCAAATGCGACATCATAAACGCCTTCGCCTCTCTGACCCTTGTAATAGACTTTAACTTCTCTGCCACCTGTTCCATATAATAAAATATCCTTAATTTCCTGTGGATAATCCTTAAATGGTGTTTCCAGATCAAAATGATATTCTCTTGCCAGCGCATCTAAGATTGCTCTTGTGTAACTCTTCTTATCAGTTGATGACTGCCATCCAAATACCTGAATCGCACCCTCTGCAATGCTTAGTTTCTGATCTGGGATCATTAAATCTACATCAAACTCCATCTTGTATCCGAGTCCATGACATACTGGACACGCCCCAAATGGATTATTGAACGAAAAACTTCTTGGTTCTACTTCATCAATGCTGATATCACAATCCGGACATGAAAAACTCTGGCTGAAATTCATTGGTTCCCCGCCTATCACATCAACTGTCATCAAGCCATCTGCTAGATTCAGTGTTGTCTCAATAGAGTCAGTTAAACGTTTCTCGATTCCTGGTTTGATCACCAGACGGTCTACCACAATCTCAATGTTATGTTTCTTATTCTTCTCCATCGGTATATCTTCTGACAGATCATAGACATTGCCATCCACCCTGACACGGACATAGCCGCTTTTCTTCGCATTCTGAAATACCTTGACATGCTCTCCTTTTCTTCCGCGTACGATTGGTGCAAGAAGCTGGATTCTTGTCCGTTCTTCTAACTGCATTAAGCGGTCTACCATCTGATCAACTGTCTGCTTGCTGATCGGTTTTCCGCACTTTGGACAATGTGGAATCCCAACTCTTGCATATAATAATCGAAAATAGTCATAAATCTCTGTGACTGTTCCAACCGTAGATCGTGGGTTTCGATTGGTTGATTTCTGGTCAATAGAAATTGCAGGTGATAATCCTTCAATACTGTCTACATCCGGTTTCTCCATCTGACCTAAAAACTGTCTTGCATAAGAAGATAATGATTCCATATATCTTCTCTGCCCTTCTGCATAGATCGTGTCAAATGCCAAAGAAGATTTACCAGAACCACTCAATCCTGTAAAAACAACAAACTGATTTCTCGGTACTTCCAAATCTATATTCTTTAAATTATTTTCTCTCGCACCTTTGATGCGGATCATCTCTTTCTTCATTGATACGCTCCTAATCTGTAAATTTGTAATTCATTTAAATTCAGTCATCATATTCCTGATATGCAATCTTAAATTCCTTCAATTCATCTCGAAGCTGTGCTGCCATCTCAAAGTTTAATTCTGCTGCTGCCTGATTCATCTTCTTACTTAACCGCTCGATCTCTTCTTTTAGTTCCTTCTTGGACATAGATTCCATGTCCTTTTCATATCCCGTACTTTCTTCTTCGTGATCATCTGATATCTTAATGAGATCTCTGATATCTTTCTTGATCGTCTGTGGTGTAATTCCATGTTCTTTATTATACTTATCCTGAATTGTTCGTCTTCGTTCTGTCTCTGTGATCGCTGCATGCATAGAATCTGTCATGTTGTCTGCATACATGATCACATGCCCTTCACTATTTCTCGCAGCACGTCCGATCGTCTGTACAAGAGAAGTTTCAGAACGCAAGAATCCTTCTTTATCTGCATCAAGGATCGCTACTAACGTAATCTCTGGGATATCCAACCCCTCTCTTAATAAGTTGATTCCAACTAATACGTCAAAAACTCCCATTCTTAAATCTCTGACAATCTCAATTCTCTCTAATGTATCAATATCGGAATGCAGATATTTTACACGGATACCGACTTCACGCATGTAATCCGTTAATTCTTCTGCCATACGTTTGGTCAGTGTTGTAACAAGAACTTTATTCCCTTTATCTGTTTCCTTATGAATCTCTCCAAGCAAATCATCAATCTGTCCTTCTACCGGACGCACATCAATCGCTGGATCTAATAATCCTGTTGGTCTTATGATCTGTTCTGCCCTTAACAATTCATGCTCTTCTTCGTATTTACCAGGTGTTGCAGATACAAATAACATCTGATCGATCTTCTGCTCAAATTCACTAAATTCCAGAGGACGATTGTCCTTAGCCGATGGCAAACGAAATCCAAAGTCTACAAGTGTTGACTTTCTTGACTGATCTCCTGCATACATTCCTCCAATCTGCGGAACAGTAATATGTGACTCATCAATGATCATCAAAAAATCATCTCCAAAGAAATCGATCAATGTACTTGGTGGCTGTCCTGGTTCTAATCCTGCTAAATGTCTTGAGTAATTCTCAATCCCAGAACAAAATCCAGTCTCTCTTAACATTTCAATATCAAAATTTGTTCGTTCTGCAATTCTCTGTGCTTCGATCAGCTGGTCATGCTCTTTAAAATATGCCACTTGTTCGGCAAGTTCTTCTTTGATTCCTTTGATCGCACGTTCAATCTGCTCCTGTGGTACAACATAATGAGATGCAGGGAAGATTGCAACAAAATTAAGGCTCCTCTTTACTTCACCCGTTAAAACATCAAATTCTACGATCCGGTCAATCTCATCTCCAAAAAACTCAACTCTGACCGCATCCTCAAATGTAGATACCGGCAAAATCTCCAGCACATCTCCCTTAACCCTGAAGGTACCTCTCTTGAAATCAAGTTCGCTTCTTACATACTGAATATTGATCAGATCATCAATAACCTCATCCCTGTCTTTGATCATTCCAGGTCTTAGAGAGATCATCATCTCAGAATAACTTTCCTTACTACCAATTCCATAGATACAGGATACACTTGATACAACGATCACATCTTTACGTTCGATCAAAGCTGCTGTCGCACTATGTCTTAGCTTATCAATCTCGTCATTGACAGAGGAATCCTTCTCAATGTAAGTATCTGTCGATGGCACATATGCTTCTGGCTGATAATAATCATAATAGGAGACAAAATATTCTACTGCATTATGCGGAAAAAATGCCTTAAATTCACTGTATAACTGTGCCGCCAATGTCTTATTATGGGCTAAGATCAATGTTGGTTTATTCAGATTCTGTATAATGTTGGCCATCGTAAACGTCTTACCGGAGCCTGTAACACCAAGAAGTGTCTCAAATTGATTTCCTTCCTTAAATCCCTTGGTAAGCTGCTCGATCGCCTGCGGCTGATCACCCATTGGTTTATATTCTGATACTAATTCAAAATGATCCATATAAATTCTCCCTGTGCAAAAAATCAAACAATTGCTATATGGTCTGCTGTTTATTATGTGCCTTTTCTTTTATTTTCATCTATGCTTGATTATATCAAAGTATAAAAAGAAAGTACAGAACAAATCGAATGTTTGTTCTGTACTTATTTTATTGATTATTTCTTCTGTAAAATAGAAATTGCTTTATCAAGCTGTTCATCTGCTTTTGTCTTTGTATTGTCTTTTACCTCAACATCTGGTTTGATTCCTTTTTTGTGGATATTATGCCCAGCTGGTGTGTAATAAGATGAATATGTCAATTTAACATAAGAACCATCCCCAACTTCAAAAAATCCCTGCACGATTCCTTTGCCAAATGTCGTTTCTCCAACTAGTGTTCCTGTATTTCTATCTTTGACTGCTCCGGAAAGAATCTCCGCTGCACTTGCACTGTTACCATTTACTAAGACACATAATGGCATATCAAGCTGTTCATTTTTAGTATCTTTATAATATTTTTTATTGCCATTCTTATCTTCTGTATAAACGATCGTTCCCTTTGGAAGAATCTGGCTTGCAATATCTACCACACTTGTTAACAATCCTCCCGGATTATCTCTAAGATCAATGATCAATTTCTTGGCTCCTTGTTTCTTCAAACTTGCAAGGCCGCTTTTAAACTGGCTGACTGTCACTTCATCAAATTCAGTAACCTGAAGATATCCGATCTGATCTTTCAACATTTTCGTCTCAACCGTTGGATTCTCAATGGATTGTCTTGTAAATGTATATGTCTTTGTTGTCTGATTTCTTGTAAATGTTAAGTTTACCTTGGTTCCTTCTGCACCTTTGATCTTCTTTACAATATCATCAAGCGCATCTGATGTTTTTACTTTGTAATTTCCTACTTTTATTAAAACATCACCTTTCTTTAATCCACTTCCATCTGCCGGACTTCCTTTGACTGGTTTAACTACTGTGATAATACCTGTCTTGATATCCTGTGTCATGTAAATTCCTACTCCATAATATACTCCACTTGTTGACTCTTCCAGTTCTTTAAAGTCACTCTCTGAATAATATGTTGAGTATACATCACCAAGTCCTGCAACCAATCCTTTATATGTGTAATCTTCCAGATCACTTTTCTTCACAGATCCTTTATAATATTTATCAATAATCTGTTCAATACGATTAATCTTTCTTGCTGTCTGCAGTGTTGAGCTTGGAACAACGTATGCACGATAAAGGAAAAAACCTTCCACAATGCATACAACAACAAGAAGTCCTACAAGTATTTTTGATAATTTCTTCTTCATGAAATTAGTTCCTTTCTTTTATGTAATGTATTCTGTTTGAACACATGTTATTATAAGTAATTTTGAGGATTTACATAATTTCCATTCTTTTTCACAACAAAATGCAAATGAGCTCCTGACACCATTCCTGTTGCCCCTGATCTCGCAATTGTCTGTCCCTTGCTGACTCTTGAACCTGAAGATACAAGAAGTTTTGAACAGTGAAGATACATTGTTTCCAACCCATTTCCATGACTGATCTTTAAATAATTTCCATTGTAAGAATTATATCCTGCATCTATGACTGTCCCAGATGCTGCTGCCACGATCGTTGATCCTGTCGAGCAGGGAATATCAATTCCTGCATGTAATTTCCTTACTCCTGTCACTGGATGAATGCGGTATCCATATCCAGATGAAATACTGTGGCAGGATGGAACCGGCCAGCCAAGATTTCTAGAAGAAGTAGTTGTTGTATTATTCTTCTTCGCTGTTGTCGCAGATGCCGACGGTTTTGTCTGTGGTGGCCGTTTGCTTGTTGAACCTGCTGATGTACCAGTATCTGATTTAGATTCTTTGGCTGATTCTTTTACAGAAGCCATATCCAAATCTTTCTGGTCTGGCCCCTCTGCTTCAAATGCAGCAAGCAATGCACTGTTTGATGCTAGCTTCTTCTGATACCATACAATCTTCTCTTGTTTCTTCGCAACGGCCTGATCTAACTTCTCTTTCTTTACTTTTGCCTGCGCTGTTAACGTCTTTGCTGTTTGGTAATCCTTCTTTAAACGGCTTTCTGCGATCTGAATTGTGTCTTCCGTTGTCTGTAATTTCAAAAACATATTGCTGTCATATTTTGAAACCTTTGAGACATAATCTGCCCGTCTTAGAAATTCCTGAAAATTGCTTGCTTCAAAGATTACTTCCATATAAGCCATATTCCCATTCTCATAAAGAAATTTAATACGCTTGCTCATAATCCTTGACTGTTCTTCTTTCGACTGTTTTGCTTCTTGCAAACGCTCCTGCGTATCTTTCAGTTCTTTTTGGACGGAAGAAAGCTTTGATCTGTACTTTTCATAAGTTTCATGACTTGCTGTCATTTTCTCATCAAGCTCTTTGATCTCATTTTGTATTTTTTTATTTTTTTCCTGAAGTTTTTTATTTTCATTCTGAACTTGTTGTTTTTTGTCCACTGCCCAGACGGGTACTTTATAAACATTTAATGTAAGCATTGCAGACAACATCATCAGGACAATTCCTATATGATATCTCCTTTTCATAGTCTCACCTTCCTAGACTTTTAAATACTTTCGGATCGTAATAGAACTTCCAAGCAACCCGATCACAATCCCAACTATTAAAGATAATGGTAATAAGTATATCATAATTTCCTGAATCGGTACAAACTTCATAAATACTGTAACTACATGGAATTTATCATTCATCCATGAAATGATACCCTCATAACCTGCAAAGATCACAGCTGTCGGAATCAACGAACCGATCACACCAATAATGATTCCTTCTGCACGAAATGGTGCTTTAATGAATCCATTTGCTGCACCTATAAGTTTCATGATCGCTATCTCTTCTTCTCTTACTGCTACTCCGACAGAAACTGTATTGCTCACAAGGAAAATAGAAACCGCCATCAGTATCACGATCACTGCTCCTGCAATATAGCTCCCCATCGTATTCATCTTTGTCATTCCTTCTGCTGCTCCCTCAGAGTAACGGACTTTTCTGACACCATCAATCTTCTCTAAATGTGATACCACCATTTTATATGATTCTACTTCCTTTAATGTGATCTCATAGGAATCAGATTCTTTTAATGGGTTGTTTCCTTCAAATCCTTCTAAAAGTTCTTCATTTCCCTGAAATACATCCTTCTTATAGATTTCCCATGCTTCTTCTGCTGATACATACCTCATCGTAGCAATATCTTCTTTTTGACGTATTTCTTTTCCAATCTCATTTTTTCTTTCTTTTGAAATTCCCTCATCAAAAAAAACAGAAATTCCAACCGATTGTTCCATCTGTTGCATCGTTGATCTGACATTTAATGCAACTGATAAAAAAGTTCCAAGCAAAAAGACACAAGCAATGATCGTTCCAAGTGATGCCAGTGAAAACATCTTATTCCTGAAAATATTTCTTGTGCCTTCCTTAATTCCATACAAAAATCTTCTAAATATCATAGAACCCCCTAGCTTCATCCTGCTGTATCTGTCCATCTTCGATCTGGATAACTCGTTTTCCCATCTCATTCACAAGTTCACGATTATGTGTAACAACCAATACTGTTGTTCCTTTCTTATTGATCTCTGACAAAAGTTCCATGATTTCCCTTGCCGTCACAGGGTCAAGATTCCCTGTTGGTTCGTCTGCCAGCAGTAATACCGGATGATTGACAAGTGCTCTGGCAATCGCTACCCTTTGTTGTTCTCCTCCTGATAATTCATTCGGAAATGCTTTCATACGATCTTTGAGTCCTACCATGTCAAGCATATTCTCCACTTGACGCTTGATATAGCGGTTTGGAGCCTCTACAACTTTCTGCGCAAAAGCCACATTCTCAAAGATGGTCCGATCCTTAAGCAGACGGAAATCCTGAAATACCATTCCCATCTGCCTTCGAAGTTTCGGAAGTTCCTTGCGTTTTAATTCTTTATAATTCTGTCCATTAACTATGATCTGACCACTTGTTGGTTCAAGTTCTTTCTGCAAAAGCTTCATAAGTGTCGTCTTTCCTGAACCACTTTTGCCAACGATAAATACAAACTCGCCCTTCTCTACATCAAGTGATACATTGGTAAGTCCTGTATTCTCTTTATCATATTCCTTCGTTACATTCTTTAATGTGATCATCATAATTCTAATCCATTGTGTCCATATGTTTCATATATTTGACTACCATCAGTGCTATTTTAAATGCAATGGCATCTTCAAAGTTTCTTAAGTCCAGATTCGTATTCTTCTGAATCTTGTCCAGACGATATACTAATGTATTACGATGAATAAATAACTGTCTGGATGTCTCGGATACATTCAGGTTATTCTCAAAAAATTTGTCGATCGTCGTTAATGTCTCTGCATCAATAGAATCTGGAGAATAATCTCCAAAAACTTCCCTGATAAACATCTTGCATAATGGAAGAGGCAGCTGATAAATCAGTCTTCCAATTCCAAGCTGATTGTATGCGATCACCTGAGCATCTTCATAGAAAATCTTACTGACTTCCAGTGCGATCTGTGCTTCCTTATATGATCTTGAAACATCTTTGATCGTCTCTGCAATGTTACCAATGGCAATCTTCACTTCCTTGATACCATATTCATTCAAGCCCTTCACAATCTCCCTGGCATGTGCTAGGAATTCTGTCTGGCCTTCTTCTCCATTGACTGGTGTCACATATACAATACTCTTCTCATCCACTGCTGTAATAAAATCAGTATCTCCATCTGTCTCAACTTCTTTCATAGCTTCTAACAGATTCTGATCCTTCTCATATTCTGCCTGAATCAGAAATGCTACCCTTCTCTGCTCAACTTCAATATGAAGCTTCTTAGAGCGATTATAAATATCAACTAATAATAAATTATCTCTTAACAAATTCTTTACAAAGTTCTCCTTATCCAGGCGTTCTTTGTACGCTGTCAACAGGTTCTGAATCTGCATCACCGCCAGTTTACCAATCGTATACGCATTCTCGCTCATTCCATTCACAAGAAGAATATATTCCAATCTCTGTTCATCGAAGATCTTAAAATACTGAAAACCATCGATTACCTGACTCTCTGCCATAGACTCTGCAAATTCTGTAGCATGTTCTGTCAAAGATTCCTGAACCTCCATTGTTGTTACTACGATACGACCGGACAGATCTAAAATACACAGATCGATTCCAGTCACTTCTTTCATTCCACTAATTGTCTCTTTTAATATCTGATTTGAAATCATCCTTTTATTAACCTTTCATATTTGCCGTTCAACCTTTTCTTTTACTATACAGCATTTTAACCAAAAAAAAAAGAAAAATTTAGTAATTTTTACATGATATTGTGGATTTTATACAAATTTTTAGCAAAAAACATACAAACTTTAAGCAAACTCCTGTGTCTCATTGCAGTAAATTCCTGTTTTATCGTAAAAAAGAGATGTTTCGAAGCTATCTTTCTTCAAAACATCTCTTTTATATTATACCTTATTTACTAAATTTCATCTTCCGTTCCAACAATAATACAGATTCTTGCACCGCTGCTTACTGTTCCAACTGTATATTCTGGATTCTTAAAATAACTCTTTAAATCCTGTCCTAAAGACTTGTCTTCAACAATGATCTTCGTATGTGTCAGTGATCCCTCTCTGTATGTTTTAACAGAACCCACTGTATATCCATCACTTGACAGTTTATCTTTCCATCTTCCAGCTAATCCGGAAATTGATGTTGAATTTTGGATCTCAATAGAAATATTCTTGGATGATGACGAACTTTCTGTTGTTTTCTTTGCTTCTGTTGTACTTGAACTTAATGCAGAACTTAAATCTCCATCTTCAGATAACATCTCATCAAAAACTCTCTTGGCTTCATCTGTATCCAGTTTGAACTTTCCATTACTTTCTGTTCCATCTAACACTTTGAAGTTTAGATTCTTATCTTTAATCTGGCGAATTCTCTTAAGATAGCTTTCTACATTTTCATAAGACCCATCAGAATCAACTGCATCAAAATATTCCTGTGCATATTCTTTATATTCAGATAACGATTTATCGTTCAATGCAGCAGCAACAGCTACACAAATCTCACCTGTAAGTTCTGCCTGCTGGTTCTTGTCTTCAAAAATATCAGTTTCACTCATCAGTGAATAAACAGCTGTTCCATTCAGACTGTTCTCACCCTCATTCAATGTAACATATTTGTCTGTGGAATCAGTATAAGACATTGCCTGATCAAATTCTACTTTAATGTCCCCCGCCTTATTTATCAATGTTACAAACTTCTTGCGTGATAACAATTCATAAGAATTAATTGTAATTCCAAGTGTATTCTCCACCTGTTTTTTCATCAAAGCTCCGTCTTCCTTCGTTGCTTTGATAACATCTGCAACCGTCGCCTCGCTTACATTTGTTCCAAGAGTTTCCTTTACCGCCTTCTTACCGCTCTTTGTAAGTTTTAATGTCATATCCTGACGTAATGGAACAAAAATCATCTCTTGGTTTCTATTATGATAAATTCGGATCACGATGGAATTTCCTGTCTGGATCATTCCAACGTCTACCTTTTCTTTACTTTCTTCTTTTAACTGCTTTGCAATCTCAGCTTTCTTATCTTTTTTGAATTTACTTGCAAAATATGTCTTAAATCCAAAAAAACTTGCAACTCCACCGATGGCTGTCACCAGTATCACTACAAGAATTCTGGCAAATATCGCTTTCGCACCAAGCTTATTCTTCTTTTTCTTCTTCGCCATCTTTCTGCTCCTTCCGTGTATAAACTTCGTTAAGTATATCAAATTATTCGATTTATTTCAACAATCCTCTATGTTATAATCGTCTTAATATTTTCTTAAAACACTAGATTTATAAACGAAACGAGGTATACCAATGAAAACTGTACTGATCACCGGAAGTTCCCGCGGAATCGGCCGTGAAACCGCCTTATATTTTGCATCTCAGGGCTGGAATGTCATTATCCATGGATTCCGTCACCCTGAAAAACTTGATTCATTAAAAACAGAAATCCTTTCTCATTCTGTATCCTGCCTGTCTTTTTGCGGTGATATCAGCAATCCTTTGTTTGTTGATAAAATGATCACGGAATCTCTGAAAGTCTTTCCAAAAATTGACTGTCTTGTAAACAATGCTGGCATTTCCCAAGTTGGACTGTTCACAGATGCAACCATCGATGACTGGAATTTAATGATCAACACAAATTTAACTTCCGTATTTACAACTTGTAAAAATATCATTCCACACATGCTTCATTATCATAAAGGAAAAATCATCAATATTTCTTCCATCTGGGGCGAAGCAGGTGCATCCTGCGAAGTTTTATATTCTACTACAAAAGGTGGAATCAATGCATTTACAAAGGCTTTAGCAAAAGAAGTTGCTGCTAGTAATATTCAGGTGAACGCCATTGCTTTTGGAATGATCGATACGGAAATGAATGCAGAATTTGATGAAGAAGATCTGGCTATGATCAAAGATGAGATCCCGGCAGATTATATTGCCAGCCCGAAAGAGGCGGCACAAATGGTTTATCATGTGGCAGAAGCACCTGGTTATATGACTGGGCAGATTGTTACTTTTTCTGGAGGATGGTATTAAATTTTAAGTTAATAGTTGGCCAACTGTAGAATTCGAGTATATGATAAAAATAAATAAGCAACCGAAATATACTGCCTGCAGTTTAAAAGTTTCCGGCACAGTTTCATCGAAAGAAGCTGAGAAAGTCTGGTATCCCGTTTCATTCTTGGCAGGCCATCGCACAGCGATTTAGTTCAATCGGTGTTATTTGATCTCTTTTAACTTCTGTTAACGAATCCAAAACTTATCAACCAATACCGTTTAACATACACACTGTGTAGTGGTTTGAATAGCGTTCCGTTGTATGAGTCAGAAAGAAGATAAGAAGAAATCTTCTTTCTGACTCATACATGCAACACTATCTACAAATCAGAATTTACAATACTCCACAAATTTCTCCATCTCTTTCGTCATATATTTATTCGCATGATAAAACACCTGACGATACATCGTAATATCAATATCTTTGACATCTAATTTGGCAATTTTCCCTTCTTTGATATCTTTTTCTACGACAAATAATGGCAGATAGGAAAGTCCTTTTCCTGTCTTTAGCATTTTCTTGATAAATGCGGTATCACTGCATTCAAGAACCGGTGATAACGTCTGTTTTCGCAAGGATAATTCCTGTTCTAATGCCTGTCTGTAATTGGCATTTCGTTCGGTCAGATATAATGGTGCATTCAATATTTCTTCTACTTTGATATCCTTTTCCCCTGCGAATTTATAATTTGGTGCAGATACAAAGATCACAGGCTCGGCTTCCTCTAAGACTTTTACCCAGTTTTTATCCCATCTTGGTGTGTCCAGAATATAAATGACATCGAGTTCATTATGCTCCATCATCTGAATCAACTTTTCTGGTGAATCAATCGTTATTTGGATCCTTACTTGTGGATGTTTATTGCGAAATTTTTCTACAATCTCTGGCAATTTTACCGTACAAAGGGATTCGATCGTTCCGATATGTAATGGATTTTTTAACTCTGCAGTATCATTCATTG
>OCAV01000279.1_pt1 | contig 48092 bp, 60 predicted proteins | sample 1538331 | NCBI WGS metagenome assembly OCAV01 (sample SAMEA2580297, study PRJEB22360) | human gut metagenome | biome: human gut; feature: human-associated habitat; material: faeces | place: Denmark | collected 2008/2010
GTTTTATGAACCCTTATACAAGTGCGCCCTAAAATCTACTTTATTTTTCACTCTTATCTTCTGTTAATTTCATTTCTGTTCCTCCTTGTCTCGTTTAAGATAGACGTAAAGATATATTGCCGTAATCAACTCTCTTTTTTCTACCGTGTCATTTCCCCACTCATACATTTTTCTGGAGAAAATCTGATACGCCTCTTTTTCTTCTTTACTGCTGTTTTTGTCTGGTTCCATTCTGGAAAGCAGATAGGCATATCTTGCAATATTAATATGCTCTTCACTGTTTCTCAACAATTCTGTCAAATGATACAGGAAAGACATTCCTCTTTCTTCTGTCTGCTCAAAATACCATTTCAGTATTCTTACTTTTTCTTCTACTACCTTTTTCTGGAATTCGTCCCACGGATATACATGACTTTCATCCAGTACTGTGATGGCATTTTTTCCATCATTTTGTTTAGATGCATCCTCCAGACGTTCTACTTCCTTCGCCATAACATTTAACGGATATTTTTCCGGGTAGATACCAATTCCACCGGAAATGGTCAAGGTTCCTTGTGTGAAACGGGTCAATGCATTTTTCAGCTCCTGAAATGCAACAATCACTTCATTCCATGCTCCCACAAGAAATACATCGTCACCTCCCGAATATACAATTGCAACATTTCTTTTTCCTTTTCCGGCAAAAATTCCTGCTTCTCCTTCCCTAAGCAAACTGTTTATGTAACACTTGAAAAACAAAGACAGTTGTCTCGACAAGGTTGCTGTTCTTGACAGCGTAACATATTTATGACTTCCGTCTGAGCATTGAAATCCATAAACAAATGTAGTTCCAAGATTGTCGACATCCGCACGCAAAACACCGATTCGCTTAATTCCTTCTGCTTTCTGTGCAAATCCTTCAAAGGTATCTCCTGTTGCATAATCTCCTACCCACAGTTTTGTAGCCACCTGCTTTCCGGTATAAAAATTATTTTTGGTATAACTTCGAACGTATCCATCCTGCTGCATTCTTTTTAGTAAACTTTCTTTTGTATCTGCTACAAGATATTTTTCTCCCGGAAGCGGAAGTGCATTTTTTTCTTTTCTTCTTACCACAGTAAAATAAGGGTCATACAAAACATTACCTGACATTTTTTCCAGGGCATTGCACATTTCGCATTTATCATCTGCCAGTTCTGCCATTCTTCGACATACTTTGCATTCCCGATCTCCACTATGCCGTTTCTTATTTAAAGCTCGTATCATAGCTGCATCATAACGATGTGCTTTTTTTCCTGCGATCATTTTCGATATTTTCAAATATAAGCCGGAATAACTACCTTCCGGTTCATCTCTTAATTCATTTGCACTGGCTGGCGCATATCCACTTGCCACATAAAGTGCCGTATCAAATTGCTGCATCATCCAGGCATTTAATTCTTTTTCATAATCTGCGATCGCATTTTTTACATCTTTCGTATTTGGCAAAAGCATGTAGCAATGACCACCGCCTGTGTAGATTAAATTTGCTCTGGAAAGTGCCAGTTTTTCCAGCAATTCATCTACTACATGTTCCATCATGATCTCAAGATAAAAGCTTCTGGCCCGAAGTCCTTTTAACACTCCACTTTCTCCCACCGTATAAATAAAATTCTGAATACCGGAAATATCCATGGAATACAGTAAAAACATCTTTTCTTCATATGATTGCTTCGCATTTTCAAACAGATGCTTTCGGTAGTTTTTTTCCTGCTTTTCCTCCAGAAACTGCTCTGTACATGCAGCAATCGCCGCTGTCATTTTTACATGGTCATACAGAGAAATATCTGTCAGTTCTTTTTTTGATGTCGATGATGGAATGTAACTGAGATTAGCTTCCAGTACAGACAGAAGCGAATTCAGGTATTTTTCATCTAATTCTATTCCCCTCAGGCATTCCGTAATATTCTGTATTACCGTTTTATAAAAATGTTCATCCATAGAAACCGGGTGATCTGTCGGATAATTAATTCCTGCATTTGGATCTAACACCTGCATTGCATAATGCTTTTTCTCATGGTTTCCATTCAGAATATTGAAAACACTGTCTAACGGAACTGTCTTATCAAATCCATTTTCTCCATCTTCTGCTTCTCGCCGATCTGTAAAGGCAGCTATATTGTCTGCATAGTAAGTCAGATAAGAAAGATCGTCATCTGCGACCTGTGCCGTTCTCAAATTCTTTCCATGGTGAAACCGAACACAATTCAAAATATTCTGATCGGAAATTTTCGCCTCTGTTCTTAAATATTCATATCCGCTCTGACTGTGGTTTCTTCCATCCCCGCTTCGATAAACCACTTTTCCGATATCATGAAGCAGACTCCCTATCACCAGTTTTATCTGTCGGTCTGTTATCATCGTTCTCTCCTCTCTAATAATTTTATACATCCCATGCCAATTGATGTTTTTATTCCTACACCTGAGTATGTGCCAAATTCAAATAACATTTTTGCGAAGTTTGCCATAGTCTGTGTTCCATTCATCTTGATTGTGATCTTGCCGATAAATGCTGGAATTCTTACACTCTCAAGAAAAAAATTTATGCTTTTCAAATCATACTTCACAATCTGCGCGTTTTCGCATAACTGCTCCAACGTTTCCTCATCTACCATGGTATTTTCCTTCACTGCTGTATCATATTTTTTCATCAAGCTTTGAAAAATGCAATGCAGGTCAGGATAAAACACGTATTTTCCCTTTTGCTTAAATGCTGTAGGGGTTAAAAAATGAATTTGAAAGTATTTCTCGTCACTCACCGCGTAAAAATGTTCCATTAGCTCTTTGTCAGACACTTCTTGATATTTCTTCTGTAAAATACATACTTCCATATTTCTGTTTTTAATTTTGAATTTTTCCTGATGCATAAGTGTATCAAGAATAATAATTTTCGTTGCCTCATCATTTAAAGTACAGATAACCCAATACCACATTCCCTCTCTGAACTCTAAATGCTGCGTATAGGGATGCAGTTGTGATAAATGAAGGTACTCTGCGTATTCTTCTGGTAGCATTTCTATTAATACCCCATGAAAAAGTGAGGCCATCGGATATGTAATTTCCTGTTCTGCTTTTATTTTCAATTCCAATTTTGCCAGCATAGTATTTTCGCTCATTTCCTTTTATTGAATTACTAAATTTGTCTATTATGTTGTCCTTTCGTCATTTTTTCTCTTTTAATTTGTATTATATAACAGTCTTTCTATGTTGCAAACATATTTTTGCAATTTTAAACCAATAGTTTAATATAGTTGCTGCTTACTGTAAAAAGTCAGAAAATCTTTCCTTTCATCTTCCGACTTTTCCATCGCCTTCGTTAATGATTCTCTTCCCAATAATCATACGCATCATCATATCCGGAATCGTAGTCTCCATCCCCAAACTCTTCTGCCCATTCCTCCGCAAAATCATCACCATCTCTGTAATCCGATACATCATATGGATCGTACGTCCGCCTGAGCTCCCCGGTATTGTCTGTATTGTCTGTATTTTGATATGTGTTCGATTTTATCGTCTGCGTATGACTGTTTTTCTTTTTACGTTTTTTCCCATATTGCTGTTCATGTTCCATGCAGTAAATACTTCCATTCCATCTGCTTTTTTTGCATCCATACTCAGCGCAGGCTGGTTCCATATCCGAAGCAATCAACAGGCAAATGCCTGTAAGCAACGCGATAATGGAAAGTGCCACGATTATTTCTGTTATGCTGTCTTTTGTACTTTTTTTCATCTTCTGTTTTTTAACTCCTCTTACTTCAATGATCCTGAATTTCAATTACTGATGCCATTATACCATACCATTTAAATGTATACACAAAAATTACGATTTTGTAAGTTTTATCTTTTCATTTTCTCCACAGTAAAATGCCAAAACAAACCTTTCTCCAGACAAAAACAATCTCCGGAAAATCAGAATTTTTTCTCTGACTTTCCGGAAATCATTTTTGTTTCTCACGAAATTTTTTCTATCTTCATGCTTCCTTCATGCTTTCCTGCCGAATCCTCTCAAATACCAAGTGCTTCTCTCTTTTTCTTTAAATCCGCCACAATCTTTTCTCCCAATGCTGTCAGGTCTGCGTCGACAACCATGGAGGAATGGAGCGTTTCTTTGGTATCCTCTTTCAAAATTTGATTAGGCGCGGCGCGCCATGGATCGGAGCTTCGACGCAGTGATACGATGTAATTCCCATCAGACGGAAGCCAAGCGCCGCATCGATTCCTTTTTCATTCGACCACTCCGGCGAAGAAAATGCAAATGGCATTTCATAAAGATTTTTCTGAAATTCTGCCGCAATGCCCGCAAAAATGCCGGAACTTCTGGCGTTGTCGATGCATTCGCCAACATGCCATACCGGCGGCATGTCCGTGGCAAGGAATTCGCGGAGTCCGTCACCACATTTTCCGTAGGCAAAATCAGATGTCTGGCAGTAGCCCATCTTCATCAACGGGAAGGACGCACAGCCGTTTGTGATGATCAGAACATTGTTTTTCAGCAGCACATCGCAGACATCCAGCACTGCTTTTTCGTACATGATCTTCGGGTTGTTGCAGCCAACCATATTGACAACACCAAGAATTTTTCCCTCCCGAATTGCATCGGCAAGTGGGCCAAATCCACCGTAATGCTTATGTACATATTCTACAGAAAAGCCAACTTCTGCCTCCACCTCATACGGCGGGATAAATACTGGTATTCCCTTTCTTTCTTCAAAGCTCTCGATCGCTCTTGTCACTATTTTTTCTGCAATTGTATGAATTTCCTGTACATTGGAATGGTGATGGTCAAAGCCAATGTGTTCTGCTCCCGGAAGCCGCGCGGAATCACTCGTAGTGACCACGGTTGTCTTAAAGCAGCGTGCCACATCCATGATCGACGGGTGTACATCCGCTACCCACAGATCAAGCGCTCCGGTTCCGAGCACCAGCTCCGCTGTTACGGCATTCGAAAGCGGAATACCCCATCGTAGCGGTACATTGCAGAAAGGCCGGAGCAGCAGATGCCGTAGAACCGAATGCCCTCTGCTCCTTTTTCTTTTGCCATCTTCACAAATTTTTCGCTCTGTCCCGTTTTTACGATTTCTTTCACCAGCACCGGCAGGTGTCCATGTACTGCGATATTGACGTACCCCTTTTTCAACGCTCCGATATTGACCTTCGAAGTCACCCGATCGCCGACACCGAGCAACGCATCCGTTGCAATCGAAGTGGAAACAACGCCGCTGAACGTAAAAGTAAGGCCACAGCGCAGAAACTGCTTCATATTCGTCGGAATTCCATACGCTTCCGCCATCTGCCGCACTTTATATTCTCCGATGATCGGCAGATCGAGTTTCCCTTCCGCTGCCCACTGCAGCATCAGGATTACCTCCCGCGCATGCATACCGTGCTGCGCCGCACCTGCAGCCGCTCACCGGAGGAGATTCCGCGCTGCGATCAGATCCGCATCCTTCATCCGCGTGATCACATCGAGAGCACCGAACGGCTCGTCCATAAACAGGATTTCCGGATTGACAGCCAGGGCACGCGCAATCGCCACTCTCTGCTGCATACCGCCGGAAAGCTGGCTGGGACGTTTCTTCTCCGATCCTTTGAGACCCACCATTTCGATGTATTTCTGCGCAATCTTTTTCTGCTCTTCTTTCGGAACTTTTTTCGTTTCCAGCCCAAGCGTCACATTACGCTCCACATTGCGCCATGGCAGCAGACCGTAATTCTGGAAAATGGTCACGTAACCTCTCTTTGGGAAACCCCGGAGTCAAAAGCAAAAAATCTCAAAACCAGTTGCTCTTGTTCTCCTGGTTTTGAGATTTTTTATGCTGTGTATCTTTTATTTTTCACCCGCCATCGGCTGATGGTCTGCAATTTTCAGAAAAACAAATCCAAGTGCAAAGAAAACCGCCAGACATGCAACCGCTACGTTGATCGTTCCTCCCTCCAGCTTTACAACTGCAATGACTACAGATCCAAGGAAGGAAGCGCCCTTGGAAAAAATATCGTAGATGCCAAAATATTCTCCCGAATTCTCCGCCGGAATAATTTTGGAATAATACGACCGCGACAACGACTGAATTGATCCCTGAAAGCATCCCACTCCAAATGCCAGAATCGCAAAGTGCACCAGCGTCCGCAGTGTCAGCGCATAGAGGCAGATGACAAAATAGCCTGCGATGCAGATCAAAATCAGGGATACCGTATCTTTTTTCCGCGACAGTTTTGCAAAAAACAGAGATCCTCCAAATGCGACAACCTGCGTAGCAAGCAGGAAAACAACCTGTCCGACCGTATTCAGGTTCAGATCGGTTCCGATGTTGATGCAGTTGTCAATGATCGTTCCGACCCCATCAATATAGAGAAAGAATCCAATCAGAAAGAAAAATACTTTCCGGTCCGAAACTGCGATTTTTTTCAGGGTTCTGAATATTTTTCCAAACGTCTGACCAACGGTAACCGTTCTCATTTCCACGTAATTCTTCTGCCGATACTCCTTCAGCAACGGCAGCGTCACCACCAGCCACCAAAGAGCCGTCACGCCAAAGCCAATCATCTTAGAGACAAAATCCGGCAGCACCCGGACCATATCCGGCCCCAACACGTAAGCAATCAGTGCTACAAGAAACGGAATGCAGGATCCCAAATATCCCCACGCATAGCCATAGGAGGATACCTCATCCATACGTTCCTCCGTTGTCACATCATTCAACATGGAATCGTAAATCGTCAGCGATGCATTATAGCAGACTCTTGTCACAATGTAAATGACCAAAAACAGCACCCAGCTCGTTGCAACGCCATTCAGCACACATCCTGTGATGCCAAGACCTGCCGTTGTGGTAAAAAAGATCTTTTTCTTATCCTTACGATCCGCCAGCACACCGCAGACAGGACCGATCAGTGCCACCACCACCGTAACAATGGAAATGGCAATCGAATAATACGCCGTCGCCTGATCCGAACTGATTTTTCCCGGCCCTGTACCGATTGCCAGACTCTTAAACCAGATCGGAATCAGCGAACAGGCAAGCATAATAAATGCCGAATTTCCCACATCATATAAAACCCATGCAAACTCCTGCTCCGTCAGATTTCGAAACACTTTTGTCCGATGAAGAGCCCGAAACAGACCACTCATACTACAATCCCCACTTTCTTTTATTTTGTCATGCAGTATCAGTGTAGCATAGATTTCTTGATAGTCAAAGTATTTTTTGTATGAAAACAGGCAAAATCATTTGCAAAACGCCAGTTTTCCCATCCTTCCATGATCCGCCGGAAATTTCACAGCAGATCATTTCGATTTCTCAGATTAATGCCGGTGTCTGCGCCAAAACGGAAAGAATCGCAATCACAGCAAAAATCACAGCAGCTGCCACTGCCGCAATCATAATTTTTCTTTTCATAGCATACCTGCTTTCTCTATCATGTTTCCGGAATATTTTGTTTTCGTAATCATATTTTTTTCCCTAAAGACATTATACCCTATGCATAGGAATACATCAAACTTTTCCAATCCAAGCCACTTCCAGACAGCTTTTAAAAAACAGTTTGGAATGACTCCAAACGACTACAGGCGCAGGCAGTCATAATCGTCTGCGCCTGTAGTCGTTTCACTTTTTTGCAGATGTTTTACAAGAATCTGATTACTATTTTTTTATTTCTCTGCTATACTTATGCTAAGATACCAGACACGCTCTTGCACCGGCCTGGCAGTCCGTGCATTGAGAAAAAATAAGAAAGCAGAGGATCAAAGAGATGACGAAAATCCCAAACAGACTTCACAAATACGTGCCATCTATGCTGCTGTTTCTGCTGTTTGAAGCAGTGGCAGTTACGCTGTGGCTCACAAAGGACAATTTTTTCTATCTGCTGAATTTCAGCTACATCGGAGCCTGCCTTGGGCTTGGAACAGCACTATTTACCGCCGGAAAACGGTATGCCCGGCATTTCGTCCAGTTGGCGGTGGGCAGCTATATGTTGCTGTACCTTGGCGTGATTTCCCGTGAAAACATGCAGATTGAAGGGTTCTGGTACTACCTGTTCCTCGGCGTTTTCGAAGCTGCGACTATCCACTACGCGGTTGCAAAGATTTTCGGACCGCTGCTTTTTGGGCGTGGCTGGTGCGGCTACGCCTGCTGGACAGCTATGGTGCTGGACTTTCTGCCCTACAATCAGCCGCAGAAGCCACGAAAAGAAAAACTGGGCATCCTTCGCTATGTGATGTTTTTTCTGTCTCTGGCGTTGGTGTCCGGGCTCTTTCTGATGCAGGTGGCACATCTGGAGCAAATCATGTTCTGGCTTTTCCTGGCCGGAAATGCGCTTTATTACCTTGTCGGTATTGTGTTCGCTTTCCTGTTTCAAGATAACCGGGCATTCTGCAAGTACCTGTGTCCCATTACGGTTTTTCTCAAACCTATGAGCTATTTCTCTCTTCTGCGCGTCCACTGTGATGAGGATAAGTGTGTCCATTGCAGGAAGTGTCTGCAGGTCTGCCCCATGAACGTGGAGGTTAATAAGGAAACCCGCAAGCGGAAAAACGGAACAGAGTGTATTCTCTGCTATGAATGCACGAAAGTTTGTCCCTCAAAAGCACTGCATTAACCGCTTTTCTCTTCCGTAAATTTATTCCTCGCTTCGGCCGTCAGATCATTTAGTTCAGAGAAAACATCGCGGCAATTTTTAGGAAACTGATTTTCACCGAATGCTTCTATCTTCTCTGCCCATTCTCTGGATTCCGATGAATTTCTCTCCGCGGTATTTCCGGTCTGGGAGAATGGTAAGTCCTGCCTCCGATAGCGTCTCCTCATCAAATTCGTATTCTTTTCCCAGCATAAGCTGTTCGATAAACTCCTCGGACAGATAATAAGCTCCCACATCTGCTTTCCCCCGGAAAATTCTGATACTTTTATAAATCTTTTTCCGGACTCTGGCCTCTCTTCCCTTACTGAATATCGTAAAAAGGATCAGCGCTGCCACCAGACCAATTATAAGACAGATCGGCAGTATCAGCGGCGACAGAGACTCATGAGGCAAATCCTTCGGCAGCCATTGCCTCCATGCGAAAAGACGATACAGCCAGAAGTACGGATTGTCGCCACATCCGGACCCAGCAGATTCATAAAACCGCTCCCTTAATTACCTATACATAATTTTACCTGTTTTTTCATGGATCGTATATACTAATGGTGGAAATCCCCCCTGTTATAACAAAATTCCAATCATTATCATACCATATATAGTACATTAATGATTGGAATTATCTATATCTTCTTTTAGCATTCTACTGCTACCTTAATTACACCATCCCGCTTACCTTCAAAGAGTTCATAGGCTTCCTCTATCCTTTCTAAGGGATAGGTATGGGTGATAAGCGGCTCTGTGTTCAGTTTTCCCTCTGCAATCAACCGTAATGTTTCTTCACAGTCACAGCCATCCACTCCTCCGGTTTTAAAGGTAAGATTTTTTCCATACATATCCGGAAGCGGCAGGATCTGTGCCTGATCATAAAGAGCAACCACCGTCACCAGACCATTGGGTCTCGCGCATTCCCAGGCCAGACGGAAGGTAGCTTCCGCCCCCGCAACCTCCAGCACAACGTCAGCTCCCCCATGATCGCTGTTTGCCCGTACAAACGCTTCACACTTCTCCGGAGAAACCAACAAAATCTCCGGATAATGCTGTCGGATAAACTGCAGACGATTTTTATCCTTTTCACACACAATAATCCGTCTTGGTTTTTTCAGCATTACCGAAAGCAGGGTACAGATACCGGTGGGGCCGGCTCCGATGATCAGCACCGTGTCCTGCTCTGAGATCTCTGAAATACGCGCTGCCCAGTAACCGGTAGCCAGAACATCGCCCACCAGCAATGCCTGTCGATCCGTAACGCCATCCGGAATCTTATTCAGTCCCTGATCTGCAAAGGGTACACGCACATATTCCGCCTGGCCGCCATCGATCCGGCAGCCCAGCGCCCAACCGCCATTTTCATCTGTACAGTTATTCACATACCCTTTCTTGCAGAAAAAGCATTCACCGCAGAAGGTCTCCACGTTTACTGTCACCCGATCTCCCGGTTTTACCTTGGTAACTTCCTTTCCAACCTCTTCCACAATCCCCACCATCTCATGGCCAACCGTGATCCCGGGTACTGCCCGCGGAACGCTGCCATGCTTGATATGCAGATCGCTGGAGCAAATGCTGGCGAGTGTCACTTTGACAATAGCATCCCGCTCCTGCATCAGGGTCGGTTTTGGCTTCTCTCTTAATTCGAATTTTCCTTTTGAAACGTAGGTATACGCCTGCATATTTCTATTTTCCTCCACGTTTTTTATAATCCTCGTCTATACGTTTTTTCCAGTCTGCGTTCAACGGAGCACTGCACCGGACAGAGCTGATTGCTTCGCTGACCACTTCATAATTCAACGCAGTTCCTTCGCTGTCGCACTGATAGTTGACTGCACGGTCTGCACCGATTCCGAACTGGCTTGCGGTCTCTACCGCGTCAATATTTGCACCGAGGAACAAAAACTCCCAACCGTATTTCGCTTTCTGCCGCTCGATCATCTGCTTCACTTTTTCGCTGTCATACCGGCGGCTGGCATTTTCCATTCCGTCCGTAGTGATTACAAACATGGTATGCTCCGGGACATCTTCCGGTCGTGCGTACTTATGAATATTTCCAATGTGATGAATCGCACCGCCGATGGCATCTAAGAGTGCCGTACATCCGCGAACCGTATAATCCCGGTCAGTCATTGGTCGGATGTCCTTTACATCTACACGGTCGTGCAGGACTTCACTCACATTGTCAAACAGTACCGTTGAAATCAGTGCTTCGCCCTCTGTTTTTTTCTGCTGCTCAATCATGGAATTGAATCCGCCGATGGTATCCCGTTCCAGTCCGTTCATAGAACCGCTGCGGTCTAAGATAAAAATGATCTCTGTTAAATTCTTTCTCATATGCTTATCCTCCTAAAAGATCTCGCCCTTACGGGCTCGCTGTCGCAGTATTCGCCAAGGTTTCGAGCAAGCTCGAGCTTTGGCTCATTCCTCACGCAAATGACTGCTCGATTTCGTACCTTACAGCCATAGTATAGCGATTTTCTTTTGCGGAGTGGTCGCATGGAAAGCGACATTTCTTTTTCCTTATGTACCGATCAGACTCTGGTCAAAGGCAAACAGTGCTTCATTGATTTCATACACATTATAGTTTCCCCGTTCAACAAAATATTCTACAATGATGTCGAATTTACTCGAATGGGACAATGTGAATCCTGCCTTGCCGAGCATCTCCTGCATCTGGGCAAGCGGCAGCTCCAAAGCGAGGGAAAATGCCAGCACCGTAGGTTTGGATGGCTTATAGAATCTATCCGAGCGAATTTTTGAGAAGAGCTTCCTGTCAATATTTGCTTTCTTGTAGCACTGTGCATCCGTCATACCGCTTTCCTCAATCTTTCGAAGCAGCATTTCTGAAAAGCTCTCATCCATCTGCCCCAGCGCCTCTTCCAGAGACTGACTGCTGCAGGATTTACAGATTGCTTCGGGCGGCAGCGGGACAGATGCAGCTTCAAAGCAGGATTCCTCTTGCCATGCTTCGGAACACCGACTCTGTTCTGCCCTCCTGTCGGTATGTTCTTCCACATACCTGTCATCTATGTACACTGCGATGTCATCAAACAGCTTTCCGCTAATCTGATATGTCTTTCGGTCAAAAATAACGATATAGACCATCATCTCGTTTTCCAGCAAAAATTCACTGATGGTATCGACTGCAACCTTCAGAGCCTGGTCTTTTGGATAGCCGTAAACACCGGAGGAAATCAGCGGAAAGGCTGCAGACTGACAGCCATTTTCTTTCGCCAGATTCAAAGATGTCCGATAACAGGATTCCAGAAGCTCCCGCTCCCGATGCCTGCCATCCCGCCAGCGCGGACCGACTGCATGGATCACATATTTGCAGGGCAGACGGTATCCTTTTGTGATTTTTGCACTGCCGGTTTCGCAGCCATGCAGCGTACGGCATTCTGCAAGCAGTTCCGGTCCGGCCGCACGATGAATGCAGCCATCCACACCACCGCCGCCCAAAAGGGACGTGTTGGCAGCATTGACGATTGCGTCAACACTCATTTTTGTAATATCGTTTCTGATCATTTGCAACGGCATGAAGCACCCCTCCCATTCGTTCAGCAGTTGAAAATCAACATTAGTAAATAGAATATCCCCTAACATAAGCTTCTTTAAAAACACTTTGATTCTTGACTCCAGGAACTTTATCGAGATATTCCATGTCATTACTTGCAATCTTAACTCTTTTTAAGTTAAGATGCAATATTTGAGTTAAAAGTAGTTGAAAATCAACATTATTAAAAATCATTTTCGAAAAAAGTCCGGTGTAGCATGAGCATTACACCCACACTGCACCGGACATTCCACATCATCAACTGCTCTGTCTATTTTCTTCTTCCTGCTCATGCAGCTGCTCTTTTTTCTACTCGTCCCCTTTCAGGATTTCTTTGCCACAATGTCAAGTGATGAATTAAAAAAAGACAAGCAACATCAAAGAAAAATTTCTTTCACAGCACTTGCCTTTTTCTATTATATTATCGTTATAAAAGCTCCTACTTGAATGCTTACAAACTGTTCTTCAAAATCTCCAATACCTCATCATGATTCAACACCTTATATCCACCTTCCATGATGATGGTTCCATTTGCAATACCATGCAACATTTCTTCTGTTGCCCCCAACTCATGGAGATTCATTGTAAGTCCCAGTTCTTTCATCCAAACTTCCATACAGGAAAGCCCTTCTCTGGCAACCTGTTCATCAGCTTTTCCAGCAGGATTGACCTCCCACACATTCACAGCAAAACGGCAAAACTTGCTAAGACCATAAGGCATAATATACCGATATTGAACTTATTATAAATGAATCTATATCACCTGAAATGTTTTCCATTTTCCGGACTTCTGCCTCCAGAAGAAAATGACCGCCCGAATGCTCCAGTCACAAACCATTGCAATAGCAATCCCGATCACGCCCATTTTCAAAACAATTCCCAAGAGCCATGATAAAAGCAGACGCACCGCTATCGTGGAGATAACCGAAACATACATGGTAAATTTCACATCACCCGCTGCACGCAGCCCATTACTAAGCGCACCGGAAAAGGGATATGCTGCTGCATTAAACACGTTATGGATTAAAACCAGCCAGATTACAAGCCGTTTGGTCTCCGGCTGCAAAGCATAAAATTTCATAAAGAATGGAGTCAGAAGAAAAATCAAAAGATTCCATGCCGATGAAATCAGCAATGTGATTCTTGTCAATCTCTTAAAATAATGATCCGCAGCATCTGCATCCCCATTTCCCATACACTGTCCAATGACCGTTATAAATACGGGGCCCATAGCAACTCCCGCCAGCGCAGCCAACGACCAGATACTTTGTGCAACACCATTTGCAGCAATCTGATATGTTCCAAAAAGTGCAACGATACCGCTTAATGCTACTTTGACTAACTGGAATACACCGTTTTCCATCCCATTTGGAATAGCGATTTTTAGAATTTGTTTCATAAAATCCACATTCCACCGAAAAATCCACTTGCAGCGATAGAACACTTCATTTTTTCTCTGAAAACAAAGTACTGTAATCATCACGGCTGAAAATGTCCGAGCGATCAGTGAAGGGTATGCAACACCTGCAACACCTGCACGCAAAACAAATACACCAATGAGATTTCCAATAACATTGATGATATTGGAAATTACTGACAAATACATGGTCACACTGGTTTTTCCAATACTGCGAAAAAGGGCGGCCCCGGCATTGTAAACCGCCAATGCCGGATAGGAATATGCAGAAATCCTAAGGTATGTAATACAGGAGCGCATCACAGAATCTTCCACTTTACCGAACATCAGACGAAGCATCCCTTCATTTCCAATCAGAACTATCACTGCGATCAGTATGGAAAAAATCGTAGAGAATGATAGAAGCTGGCTGGCGGATTCTCCAGCGTCATCATTTTTCTTTCTACCAATATACTGGCTGATCACAACCGCCCCTCCGGATGCCAATGCTGTAAACAGATAAATAAAAATAGTATTGAACTGATTTACCAGTGAAACACCGGATACTGCCGCTTCTCCTGCGTAGCTGACCACCAGTGTGTCCGCCATCCCTACAAGCATTATCAGCAGCTGCTCTAAAAACAGGGGAATAATCATAGCCATCAACTTCTCGTTTGAAAACAGAGTTGTTTGCTGATTCACGCCTTTTCCTCCTCTTATTGTTATTTTTTTGTTTTACAGATCATATAATCGATTGCATCAAGTGACTGCTGCTTTTCATGTACCTCATCAAGCAATTTGTACCGATATTTTCGCAACATCCTTATCTGCATTTCTTGATCTTCGCATCCTGAAATTTTTGCGATTTCTTCTTTGCTTAATCCGGCGTTTATACGGGAATCATAATCCGGTTTCATGAAATGGCACTCCCTCCTCAATAAAAAATATAGGTGCAGAAATTAAAGCTGTTTGCTTTATCTCTACACCTATATTATAATTTTCTAATTGAATTATATCAAATACTTAGTTTTTATGGTTTGTCCATGCCTAAAAAGCATTGAATATGTTTGATGAATTTTGTGGTTGCTAAGCTAAACGGCTGACCACGTTTCCATGCTAATACACTTGTTGCTGTAAGTGGCGGATCAAGCGGTCTGAATGTAACCTTTGATTGATTCCAGAACGGTACAGCCCCTTCAATCACCAATGAATATGCCAAGCCTCCATTCACCATAATTGCGCTGTTCGTACTTAAATTGCTGGTAAAAACAATATCCAGTTTCTCATAGTAGTTGCCAAACCAACTTGCCAACTCACTCTGCACATTCATACGCCTAGGAAGAATCAAAGGCAGTACAGACAAATCTTTTGCGCTTACCGTTTCTTTCTTGGAGAGTGGATCATCCGATTTCATCAGAACCACCCATTTTTCCCTTATATTCAAGCGAATAAATTCATATTTTTCCATATCAACCGGCTCAAGAAGCAAACCAATATCCAGTAGTCCCTTCTCCATTTGTTCCTTTACCAAATCTGCTGTGGCTGTAAAAATGTCAAAAGTAACACGGGGATATTTCCGACGAAAGGACTCAATTATTTTAGGAAGAAGTTGTACAGCAGCAATTTCTCCACACCCAATGGAAATTTTACCTTCCACCTGTTCCTCTTGCTCCACTAATTCTTTTTCTGTCTTATCTACAAGCTGCAAAATTTCTTCCGCACGACGGCGAAGAAGTATTCCTTCATTTGTCAATTTGATTTTCCGTGTCCCTCTATCAAACAGCTTTACACCAATATCTTCCTCCATCTGTGCAAGCTGACGTGAAAGTGTCGGCTGCGTGATATGTAAAACTTCTGAGGCTTTTGTGATACTTTCTTCCCTTACTACAGTCAGAAAATATCGAAGAACTCTAATTTCCACGAAAAATACCTCCCAAATTCATCATGCTTAATAAGTATATTTTAACGTATCTATACTCGAAAGGCAATAAAAAACATCTGCTCATCGTATGCTTACCGGTAATATAATTTTATGTAAAACTTGATAAACCCCTATCATTTAATCGTTCTGTCTACATTGTAGAGCGGGGAAAATCGAAAAACAATGGACGGAGTACAAGTCCTTCCAAGAGGGATAAGAAAACTTCTGAATGGGTAAACAGTGCTAAAAAAGGTTCTGACATTGAAGCACAGCTCCATGTCAGAACCCATTTATTTCACAAATTATTTTTTGGGGTTGCGTCTCCCAGTGTTTTCCGAGCCACGCACTTCCTCATGGTAAAAGTAATCCACAATGACCGGGTGCCCAGGCTCTGCCCGGCCGTAGGGCAGCTCGTTGTCCACGAAGGGACAGCTGTTTTCTTTCGCCAGCCGTTCCGCTTGATCCTCCAAACCACGGAAGTAGCTTCTGTCTCTCTTGTTGTAGATAGCGTTGTACAGCGGAACCAAGTCAGGATGTTTTTTACGTATATAGTCAAGGATGTCTTTTTTGAATCCGCCTCGCAGGTTTAGATTTTCCAGCCACACCAGGTCGCACTGATTTCTGACCTGATGGAAGATAGCCTCAAAATCCGTGATACCGGGAAAAACCGGAGCGATAAAGCATACGGTGCGGATACCTGCATCATAAACCTGCTTCATGGCATCCAGCCGTCGCTTAATGCTGACGGCATTGTCCATATCGTTTTTGAAATCCTCGTCCAGCGTATTGATCGACCAGGAAACCGTGACCTTTCCCAGTTCTTTCAGGAGGTCGATGTCACGGATTACCAAGTCTGACTTGGTACAGATGAGAATTTCTGCCTCACTGCCCCGGAGCTGTTCAAGAAGCTTTCGGGTGTTCTGAAACTGAGCCTCCTGGGGCAGATATCCATCGGTCACTGAACCGATGACTACGCGCTGCCCTTTGTATTTTTGCGGATTTTTGATTGCTGGCCAATGTTTCACATCCAGGAATGTACCCCACGGTTCGGTGTGCCCGGTAAATCTCTTCATAAACGAGGCGTAGCAGTATTTGCAGCCATGGGTACAGCCCACATAAGGATTGACGGAATAGCCTCCCACCGGCAGGGTGGATTTTGTCATAATATTTTTGGTTTCTACATCCTGAATCAGAATGCCGCTCTCTTTTACTTCTGCCATGTCTTTTGTTCCTCCAATACCCGGTAAAAAGCCGTGGGAAATTCTTGTACCATCTGTGCCTCTCCCATGATAGGTAGCAGATCTTCTTTCATAAATACAGGGATGCCAAGCGCATGGGCCTGATGTGTCAGGTTCCACACCCATTCCGGTTTCGATACGGCTTTGCCCTTCCTATGTCCGGTCTCAGTCCCAATGACGATCCACTCAATTTAATACAAACAGCCACCGCTGATGCCTCCTTACCGTTTTAAGATTTAGCCTTCTGCCGCAGGTGCAACTTTCCCGAAGCCGTTCCAGGCATACAGGCCCTTCTTGTCCTCATCGCCCAGGAACTTGTCCACCTGACAGATGTGCAGGATATGGTCGCCCACCTCCACCGACTGCTGCAAGATAGCCACCATCGCCAGCCGGGTGTCCGCCGGAATCTGGATATCGCTGCCCTCCACAGCCATCATCTCGATGTTGTTGGCAGCCACCTTGTCGGTCTCGGCACCGGTAGATGCTCCGCAGGCCATTACTGCGCCTGCCAGACTCTCACCGGGAACAGTGACAATGACTTTGCCGGTCTCACGCACACGCTTGCCGGTGTGGGACTGTTTGCCAGTGGCGAAGCCCACCATAGGCGGATTGAAGGAGAGGTAAGACACAAAGCAAATGGGAGCCAGGTTCGTAGAACCATCCTCCTTTTTAGAGCAGATCAGTGTCAGCGGATTGGGGGAGGTCAGAACAGTAGCCTCCATAATGTTCAGTTCTTTCATAAAATTCAGACCTTTCTAAGAGATTTCAGTCGTTGACTGTATGGCCAACCAGTGATATATTTATTATATCTGATAGTAATTTTTGTTCAAGTACGCAAATTATTTATACCTGGTATCAAAAAATATACTGCAAAAGACGAGGAACGATCCAATTATGACTTATGAAGAATTCAAAGAAAAGGTTGGCAGTGTCATTCTAACCGGCGAGGGAAACTGCCCGGTCACGCCGGTGGTTCAAATGCTGCAGGGCAAATGGAAACTCCAAATTCTCTATGAACTGTGCATCAAGTGTCCTATGCGGTTTGGGGAACTGAAAAAAGTTCTCAAACCCATTACCAACACAGCTCTGACCAACGCGCTGAAAGAGCTGGAAGCGGACGAATTGGTTCAGCGTATCCAATATAATGAAATGCCTCTGCGAGTGGAGTACTCCCTCACCGAAAAAGGGCGGGACCTGCTGCCGGTCTTTTACGCCATTTCCCAATGGGGAATGAAATATATACCATGATTCTAACTATATTAATATCTGCCTGATAATAGCCGGGAGGCATTGACAATTTGAGTCAACTTCCCGGCTTTTTATGCATTCTCTACTGCTGCAAAGGATTCAGGAAGCAACCTGATTCATGAGAGTTTATGCATTTGTATAGTCATTTTGAACCTGCTCCGAAATCGTCATACCTCACACGCCTCCCGGAGAGCAGGCAGCAGCTCATCCAGCCGCCCGTCCAGTCCGAAGGACTTCTCTTTGATATTGTCCGCAATGTAGATCTCCCCCAGATTGATGGTCACATAAGTGGCGTTTGGCTCGCCGGCCACCAGGCGCATCATCGGGGCCTTGATCAGCTGATTGCGCCAGCCAATGCCCAGCTCCAGAACCACCAGTTTCTTTCCGTGGTAGGTTTTCAGAAAGTTTTGGAACCGTGCCTGGGCAGCGGCATCCGGGATCATTCTCTGACCCGCGCCCATGTGGATGTCCATGGGACCTCCGCACTTGGGACAACGCGGCACCAACTCTGTAGGCACATGGCCGCCCTGTTCGGCAGCCGATAATTTTTCGGCCACCTCTAAACTTGAATAGAGGGTATCGTGGCAGGGGCGGGCACACTGCATAGTAATCCAGTTGCCCTCAATCTCATAGATTTTCGTCGGATCGAAACCACACAGTTCAAAGTGACCTTCTCCGTTTGATGTGACGACAAAGTAATCTTTTTCTCCTACAATGGCCTTCAAATCGTTCATCACCGGCGTAGGCTGGTACTGCCCACAGTAACGATGGATGAGCCGGGCCCAGAAGGCCCATTTTTCCTCCTCGCTGGGCCATCCGGCCATCATGCCCTGCAAAATACAACGTAAGCCGTATTTTTGTTTGAAATCCCCAAACAGTCTTTCAAAAGTCGCATTGTCCGCAAACAAATGCAGTCCTTCGGTGATGGACAGGCCGTTACTGGCTCCGATCAGGATAGCGTCCGCTTCTCTGAATTTTTTCGCAATAGGGTTCCAATCAATCATATTCGTTCGCTCCTTTCTATTTTATGGTTGCTGCGATGGATCGCTCCTGCCGGAGGGCAGCCAGAGTTTCCGCCAAATCTCCTTGCAGATACAGGCTGCGTCCTCGCAGATGCTCTGGCCTATGAGCTGCCTCTCGATTAAGACATGCATAAAAGACGTTTTCGTTTTTGGCAGTAAGTTCCCAGAAGGGCAATTTGATGATACTGGGTGTCATCTCACCCACGCCAAGTTCCAACAGCAGGACTTTTTTGTCGGACTGATCCATTATCCAGTGTCGCAGGAATCTATGGTAGCGATGCAGACTATCCTGCCAGAAGGTTCCCTCCAGAAAGGTATCATCTCGTACCCAGGGCACCAGCACCCGCCCGCAATCCGGGCAACGAGGAACAGCCATACTGTTCGCGAAAAGGAGCCAATGCCTCCGAAAGTGCCGGGGACCAATGGTAGTGGTCGTATCCAGCCGCGCTTGACAGGCCGGAGCCGCCTCCGATCACAACAGCATCTGCTTGATCAATACGCTCGGCAAATTCCTGAAGCGTCGCTTGGTTTGCAACCCTCATCGATCGTTATCTCCGCTGTCCATGGTATCCCGTGCATCCCGTAGCACTTGAGCAATGTCGGCCACAATGGTCATGCCCTTGTCCTCCAACTGCTTGGGCAGGAAGTCATACTTGTTGTTGACAGCAATATATCGAGCATGGGGAAAGCTGAGGGTCATGTTCCAGAAAGGTTCTTGGATAAACATGGGAGTCATTCGGCCCACGCCCAGCTCCAGGAACAGAATTTTGCTGTCTTTGTGTTCCAGCACATAGCGAGAAATTTTTTCGTACTGTTCTTCGTATTTCTTTCCTTGCAGAAAATTCCCATATCCTCGCACCCAAGGGAATGCCTCGCCGCCGCAGTGGGGGCATCGGGGAATGAGATCCGTGGGAATCTTCGTGTCACTCCCCATAGCGGCTACCATATCAGCCACCGGCTTTACCGCATCCCAAGTGTCATCGGTACAACAGGCGGCACACTGGAAGAAGCGGTGATCCCCCTGAATCTCTGCCACCTTCTCCTCCGGGTAGAGTTTGACAAACTGGGTATCCTGGTTCGTGGTGAGGATGAAGAAGTCCTTGCCTTTCAGCAAAGCGTCTAAATCCAAATAGGAATGACGCACAGGTGCGGTCTGGGTAGTGTGAAGGAATGTGGCGAGATACCCCCAATACTCTTCCCTTGTCTTCCAGGGGTGCATCATCCCTGCAAAAGCACCTTTGAAGTGGTACTTCTCGGCAAAAGGGCGGAAGTATTTGCGGTAGGAGTCGTTGTCCTCGTAGTAAAAATCTCCACCACCGGCAGCGGACAGGCCGGAGGCCCCGCCCACTACCACACAGTCAGCTTCCTTTACCTCCTGTACCAAACGATGGATCTGTTCGCTATACGGCAGCGGCTTTTTGTCAGTCAGCTGATAAGGCGTACCGCCGGAAGCATAGATATGATAGTGCCTGGAATAATTCATCTGGGTCTGCATGACCAGATCATCATAGAAGTTCATTGTCACCATTCCTTTCAAGTGGGTGTTATTTTTATTCTTACTTCAAATTATTTTAGCATCCTCTTGCGTCACTGTCAATATGTTGTTATAATAAAAATAACATCAAAGCAAAAAAGGAGATCAGGCTATGAAATATTCTACCCGCCTTAGCGATGCTGTTCATATTCTGGCTTTTATCGCTCTGTACCCAGACTGCGACCTGACCAGTAACAAGCTGGCAGAGAGCATTCAGACGAATCCTGCCTATGTGCGCCAGCTCATGTCCGCCCTGCGGAAGGGAGGACTGCTGGTCAGCGTGAAGGAACATCCCCGACCTGCTCTGGCTCGTGAGCCGGAGAAAATCACTCTGCTGGATGCCTATCGGGCAGTAGAGGGCAACAAGCCCCTGCTCCATCAGGACATCCACACCAATCCTGCCTGCGGCGTTGGTGTAAATATCCAACTGGTGCTGCGGGATTTTTACTTGGACATTCAAAAAACAGCGGAACAAAGAATGCAAGGAATCACGTTGAAAGATGTGCTGGAACAATATCACATGACTCCCATTGGTTACCCCTGTCCTTTTGCCAAACGTATGCGGGAGCTGGTGCAGAAAGAGATAGGTGATGGTGTCCGTATCTTGGATTACACCCATGACGCTGGTCCTGAACCAGAAATATTTCAGAAGTAAAGTTTCTTTTTCCTTCAGCCTATGGTAAGATAGACTTTAAGGAGGAGTGCTAAATGATTCAGAACCCCTTACCACACGACCACGGACAAACTATCGAGCAGGAACTGGAACATATGCCCAGCGTAGAAAACTTTCAAACCGTAGCTGATATTTTCAAGCAGCTGGGGGATGGCAGCCGTATTCGCATTTTTTGGTTGCTTTGCCACTGTGAGGAATGTGTTATCAATCTTTCAGCCATGGTAAATATGAGCAGTCCTGCAGTTTCTCACCATCTCAAGCAGTTGAAATCAGCAGGTCTGATCGTTAGCCGCCGGGACGGAAAAGAGGTCTATTATAAAGCGGCCGATACCGAGCAGGCCCGAATTTTCCATCACATGATTGAGTGGCTTGTAAAAATCGCCTGTCCGTCGCAAGTAGAAAAACAAAAAGGAACGCCATGAAAAAAGAAGAATCCAAAGTTATCGCTCAAAAATTTCAAAAGATTCCAAACGGCACCCTCGCCTTGAAGCATTGCCGGGCTGGCGGAACGGGTACCACACTCTTTGGAGAACAGTTTCGAGCGGTTACCGCTGGAAAAGGGGTTATGGAGGCATATGAAACTTTTCCTGGAATAGAGGTATCCTTCAATGTTTTTCTTGCTTCAGAGATCAAGTTTCAGCATGATGCTTCGGATTCTGTTTTAGAAATTTACTATTGTCGCAGTGGTCGCGTGGGTTGGAATATGCAAGACGGTACTGCCGTCTATTTAGGTACAGGTGATGTGACAGCACACAGTATGGCCTGCTGCGCGGATTCCGCCATGATGTTTCCCCTAGGATATTCAGAGGGAATTTCCATTTCCGTGGATCTGAAACAGCTCTCTTCCATTTGCCCGGAAGTTTTAAAGAATGCCGGTGTGGAGGCAGACCAGTTACGGGATCGATTTTGCTCCGGAAAACCATCCGCAATCCCGTCCTGTTCCGATTTAGAGCACATTTTTGCCCCACTCTTTTCTGCTCCTGTATCCGTTCGAATTTCCCTCTTGAAATTGAAGGTGCTGGAAATTTTGATTTATTTGAGCAACATGAAATCGGAGCATAAAGAATTGACTCAATACTTCTCCCAGCAAACCGAATTGATAAAAGAAATTCATCAACAGTTGACAGAGCACTTGGATCAACGATTTACGATTGCAGAACTTTCCAAACAGTATTTGATAAATACCTCCACTCTAAAGGAGATATTCAAGGCAGTCTACGGCCAGCCTATCGCCACCTATATGAAGGAATTTCGAGTGCGTCAGGCTATGAAATTATTACGGGAAACAAATGACACTATCGCGGATATTGCTTCCCAGGTAGGCTACCAAACCCAGGGAAAATTTTCAAGCGCTTTTCAGTCTATAGTCAAAATGTCACCCAGAGAATACAGAAAAATCCAGGGTATAGCTCCATCGGATTTCTTTAGCAAAACACTGTAATGAAAAATTCTGGTAGACTACTGCCAACAAAGCCAAGTTCTTCACTTTTGATGTATAGTCAATCAGCGTTGTCATCCTGTTATCTTTTGGTTACGATCCCTTGTATTGTCCTCATTGCAAAAAAGAAATGCTTTTCGTAGAAATCTATCACAATCATAAACGAGTTCCTCTTCAAGAACTTTACGAAAGGGCCATGGCAAAAGCTAAATGCCGCTCTGCTTGATTTTTCTGCCTGTCTGTATCATACTGGACTTATTAACAGACAGGGAGGAATTTAAACCATGGATGCAAAGCTTATAGAGGAACTCAGACAAAAATACAGCAAGAATCCTCCAGAGGGAATGACATCCAATCTGATCAAAAACATGACAGACTCTGACCTTTTGGATATGCACTATTTTCTTACCGAGGATGATGACCTCGATGACGATGAATTTGAAGAAGGTTTTTACATCGACTTCTTTTAATCTATCGTCTGTTTTCTATGCCCGCTTTTGTGCGGGCTCTTTTTATCAAGACTTCGACGAATGTCGAACTTTCCTATTATATAAAAAAGAAAAGGGCACACAGAGCTTTTCCTTATAACATGGTGAACCATGCCGTACCTACGGAAAAACTCTGTATGCCCTTTGGCCTCCACCCGGTGGTGGAGAAGGTTTCAATATTCAAGCACCTTTATAATACTACACAAGCTGCACATCTTCAAGACGATTCCCCGAACTTTGGTACTAAAAATTTCAAGCCAACGCTCTTAGGAAACAGCTTAGAGCATCTTAATATTCGTTACAAACTGATCAAGCCATACACACCAAGGCACAAGACTTCAAACGGCAACTTGCCGTCCGAGAACGCACTTACAATCATTTTTCTATCCAGCCACTTAACCGGAAATCTCCGGACTACTCCTAAATGCTTTTCCTTATGGGTAACACATCATTGACAAACCTACACGTATCGTAGACAAATTCCGATTCTTCAATGGCTTAAATATTTCGTTTCAGTACATCCGATGCAGAAACAGCAGAAACTTGATATACGCCTTCCTCCAGATGCTTACGCAGAAACACATAATATGCCGCTTTATCTCAAATACTCCGTAAAGAATACGTTGAGCTTTTCAAACGGAATGATGTCCATCTGATCGTAAAGATCAGTGTGATTTGCACCGGGGATCATGAGCAATTCCTTGTTATCGCCGGTCAGCTTGCTGTACACTGTTTCGCTGAAATAGCGGGAGTGCGCCTTTTCCCCGTGTACCAGCAGCACGGCAGAGCGGATTTCGTTGCTGTATTGCAAGATCGGCATATTCAGGAACGACAGCGAGGAGGTCACATTCCAACCGCCGTTGGAGTTCAGGCTGCGGGGATGGTAGCCTCGCGGAGTCTTATAGTAGGCATAATAGTCCTTTACAAACTGCGGTGCGTCCTCCGGCAGCGGATCAACCACACCACCCGCCAGCGCATAGCTTCCGCTTTTATAATCCTCGATGCGCTGTGCATTCATGGCTTTTTTCTTCTCAAAGCGTGCCTGCTCAGAATCCTCCGCATCAAAATATCCGTTGGCAGTTACACGGGTCATGTCGTACATGGTCATGGCCGCGGTAGCTTTGATGCGGGTGTCAATGGCAGCGGCATTGATTGCCATACCGCCCCAGCCACAGATACCGATAATACCGATGCGCTCCGGGTCAACATTCTCCTGCACGGAGAGAAAGTCTACCGCTGCGCAGAAATCCTCGGTGTTGATGTCCGGCGAAGCGACATAGCGGGGTGTACCGCTGCTCTCGCCGGTGTAGGACGGATCGAAGGCAATCGTCAAGAAGCCAAGCTCTGCCATTTTCTGCGCATACAGACCGGAGGACTGCTCCTTTACCGCACCAAAAGGACCGCTGACGGCAATAGCGGGCAGCTTGCCCTCTGCGCCCTTTGGCGTGTACATATCCGCCGCCAGTGTGATGCCGTAGCGGTTATGAAAGGTTACTTTCTTGTGATCCACCTTGTCGCTTTTCGGGAACACCTTGTCCCATTCCTGTGTCAGATTCAGTTTTTCCATATTCATACCTCCTTGCCTGTTGCCTTAAAATATGCTGTGTTGTCCACGGCTTCCAACCATTCATTGGAGGTTTCATCCCCCGGAACCTCTACCGCCAGATGAGAAAACCAGCTATCCGGTGCAGCACCGTGCCAGTGCTTGACGCCCACAGGGATATTTACCACATCGCCGGGGCGCAGCTCCTGTGCCGGTTTGCCCCATTCCTGATAGTAACCTCGTCCGGCCACACAGACGAGGATCTGTCCGCCGCCGTTTTTGGCGTGATGAATGTGCCAGTTGTTACGGCAGCCGGGTTCAAAGGTCACATTGTAAATACCAACCTGCTGCGTAGAAAGAGGTGCGAGATAGCTTTGCCCGATAAAATATTTCGCAAAGTCATCATTGGGTTCGCCAATGGGAAAGACCATTTCATTCTGATGCTCGGCTTTTGCGTCGGCGGCATTGTCCTCCACCCATACCTCCTTTGCCATGCGGAAGGCCGCCCATGCCTTGGGCCAGCCCGCATAAAATGCCGCATGAGTCAGGATTTCCGCAATTTCCATTTTGGTCACGCCGTTGTTCTTTGCGGTTGTCAGATGGTACTGAAAGGCCGAATCCGTCAGCCCCTGTGCCATCAGCGCCACCACTGTTACAATGCTGCGGTCCCGCAGGGAAAGCTTGTCTTCCCGGCTCCACACCTGCCCAAACAGCACATCATCATTCAATTCCGCAAATTTGGGAGCGAATTCCCCCAGAGCCTCTCTGCCTGCCGTTTGTTTAACTGCCATGGCTCACACCTCCTTGCCCATCTGATAAGCTTGCTCCAGTGCAGGATGTCCGGCGATCTCACCCGCGCCGTTCACACCGCCTGCAAACACTGTGCCCACCAGCGCACAGCGTGGGAAGCAGTCCACCCAGCCCTGCACAGCCTTCTCTGTGCCCGCAAAGGTCTCCGGTGCATTCTCTGCCGCTGTTGCAAGCAGATAGGCTTTCGTAAAGGCGTAGTCCGTATCGAACAATGGGTTGGCACGATCCAGCATAGTCTTGAGCTGACCGCTGACGCAGTAATAGTAGACGGGCGTTGCGAACACCAGCACATCGGCGTTGTGCATTTTGGCGGCAATTTCCACGGCATCGTCTTGGATGACGCAGTGCCCAAGATTCAGGCAGGCGATACAGCCCTTGCAGAAGCCAACCTGTTTTTCCCGCAGATATACAGCTTCTACCTGATTGCCTGCCTCCCGTGCACCCTTGGCAAACGCTGCCGCCAGCGTTTCGGAGTTGCCGCCCTTACGGGGACTTGAAGAAATGATCAGTACCTTTTTATCCATTGTAAAACACTCCTTGCATTTTTATATTCTTTGTGTTATTCTCATAATAATGCCTAAACCTAACTTTAGGTCAAGATATTTTTTTGAAAATTTTTGGAGGGAAATTTATGTATTCAATTGGACAAGTGGCAGAGATGTTCGGATTGCCTATCTCCACGCTGCGCTATTATGACAAGCAGGGACTTTTTCCGAACATGGAACGAGTATCCGGCATCCGCAAATTCGGTGACACGGAGATTGAAGCACTCCGGATCATTGAATGTCTGAAAAAAGCTGGCATGGAGATCAAGGACATCCGGCAGTTCATGGATTGGTGTGCTGAGGGTCCGTCCACCTATCCACAGCGCAAGGCCATGTTTGAGGAGCGGAAAGCCCACATGGAAGCAGAAATTGCGCACATGAACCGGGCACTGGATATGCTGAAATTCAAGTGCTGGTATTATGAGCAGGCAATCCAAGACGGCAGCGAGGACAGACTAAAGGCGCTGATTCCCGACCACTTACCGGAGGGAATCCAAAAAGCATATGAAAACGCGCATAGCTAACCTTTCCCGTGCTATGTATCGTCTGATTCAGAGCAAAAAATACCCCGTTGGTTTCCCAACGAGGCATCGAAGACGATTCTATTCTGTTTTCTGTAAACTGGTAGTCAAAAAACTTAGTCAGTGACCAAGTTAGTGAGCAAGATAAATCGCCGGACATCCCACACGCAGTTTTAAATCTTTGTATGGCTTTTGCAGTGTCTGCATCATAGCCCAGCACCGCGATCAGCTGCTTTTGAAAGGAACCGGCAAACAGCGCCCACATTCCAAAGGGCATTCTAGCGTATTTCATTGCAGATACCTCCCGGCTTCCGCTTCCAGTGCCTGCCATACCGGGTAGGCTGCGCCGTTCGCATCAAAAAATTTCTTGAGATCCCGGTTCAGCGCACTCATTTCATCGATGGCGTTCATTGCGTGGTCGGAGGCGCAGAGCTTACCCAGCGAGGTGACACACATCAGCTTGAAAAAGCGCAGGCAGGTCTTGCGGTATTTCTCCCCTTCAAAGTCTGCATCCTCCTTGGGCAGAATGGTGTGCCCGGCATCTCGGATGGCGCGGTATCCCTCGATGTTGGCATCCAGCACACGGTTCAGGTACGCGGTATCTCCCCTGAGCTTTTTCAGGTCGCCGTCTGTCTTATAGCAGGCGAAGGCCGCAGGCATCACAAACGCGGCATGGCAGAGCAGATAGTCCTCCATGTTCGGCTCGTAGACGACCTTATATTTCGTGCCATAGAAGATGCGCCCGATCAACTGTTTATTGGAGGTTGCACCCGTCAGCTGCCCGATGGTAATCTTTTTCAGGTCGATGGAGACCACCCGGTCAGCCTCCCGATGCCCCGCAGAAAGCGCAAAGGCAAACAGGACGTTCTTCCCCGGCAGCGCCGCCGCCAGCGCCCTCGCCTGCACATTGTTCCCCACAAAAACGATGTTCTTCGTCCGGTTCGCCCGCAGCGTGTCCAGAACGGAATCCAGCTGTGTATAGCGCAGGACCACAAAGATCACATCGTACATTGCATCCGGTGCAAGTTCAGTCACCACCGGAATGCGGCTGACCGAGGTGCGGAGCGAAAATTTGTCCTTGATCCGCAGGCCGTTCTGCTTGATCTCCGCAGCCCAGTTTCCCCGCGCAAGCAGAGTGACATCCTTTCCGGCGCGCAGCAGATTTCTTGCCAGATTGCACCCCAGAACGCCTGCACCATATACCAGAATTTTCATAGCTTGCCTCCAAATCCGATCTTCACGATCTGCATTTTCATCCCGTTGTCCCCGACCTTGGCGAGAAATCGGAAAAAGCCGCTGACGGAAGGGTCTTTCAGGTCGTTGTAGCCCATCATATAGCCCCTGCTGGATACTTGCAAACGGCTGTCCCATGGGGAAAGCTCGCTTTTCGCATCCGAAACCGCGAAATATGCTCCCACATCCTTGATTTTCGCCGTCCTGATCCACGTTTTGGCAATCATCTTCACCGCCGTACGGTTGGCAGCATCAAAGACCAGCACTCCGCTGGGGAAAGCGTCCGCCATCCCCTGCACCAGTTCCCGAACCTGCTCCGTCAGGAAGTAATAGAACACCCCGGAGGCAAAGAACACCGCCCCGCCGGAGGCATCGATCTTGTCAAACCATGCGGGGTCTTTCAGGTTGCAGGGGATGTTTTGCTCCCGCTCCCCGGCGGGCAGCAGCTGCTGCCGCAGGGCAATCACATCCGGGAAATCCAGATTGTAGATCTTGCATCTGCCATTGTCGCAGGCTCTACCGGTGTTATCCAGCCCGCAGCCCAGATTGACCACTGCCGCGCAGGGGTGGTTTTTCAGGTACACCTGCACTTCAAAGGCAAGGTCATTCTGCCGCATGGCGACCTCCAGCGCACCGAAACGCTGCATCAGGCTGCGGGAATTTTTCTCTGCCTCTGAAAAGTCGTAGTCGATCTGGTCGATCAGACGCACCGCCGTTTCGTCCTGGTAAAGGTTCGGATACAACTCCGTACACAGCTTCCGTGAATACAACGGGAGGATCAATGTCTCCTGCACGGTATTTTTCTCGATTTTGTATTTCATAAGTTCCTCCCTCAGTGAGTAAAAATAGTCATTATTGCCGCCAGCACCATCGCTATGACTGTCATGCCCACCGTGCCGAATAGCCACTTTTTCTGCTTGTTTTTGGCAGTAATGTAGGGCTTCAGATCCTCTGTTCCGGGGATCGTCCATGCGTTCGTGTGCCCCACCCAGTAACCATCGATCAAAAAACGGTCAATGAGATTCATAACGGACAAGATGACAAGCAGCTGCCAGAAGCCCGCCGCAAAGCTGCGCGCACCGTTTATCCCATAGACACAGACCAGCACATAACTGATATAACCGGGGACGCAGACGGCTTTGAACAGCAGGCTGTTGCGTCGGATGCGTTCCGGGCTTGTAAGCCCCAGTTTTACGCACCGCTGCTGCACCGCCGGGCTGTAAAGATGCACCATGCCCACCGCGCCCTTGCGGATACCGATGGCGCAAACCAAAATGAGCAGAACGCCCAGCCCGATGCCTTCCAAAATCACCTGTAAAAGCATTACCGATTCCTCCTGAAGCCCGCCTCATCCCGGTATTCAGGATGTCCCTTCAAGTACGGGTCTTTATCGCCGCAGATGGTGTAGTCGCATCGGCAGCCGTCCACGCAGGTGGTCATTCGCACCAGCTTGGCATGGAGCAGTTCCATGGACGCATAGTCCACATTGCACAGGGCGGGCATGATGTCCGTAAGACCGTGCCGGATGGCGAACTCCGCCGCCGGACACGACGTAAACTCATAATAAATAGGCTTGCCGTTTTCGTAAGGCGCAACCGACATCTCGTAATCGTGCCATTTGTCGCAGCCGCTTTTCGCACGAACAAACGCCCTGTACATCAGCTTCCTCCAGAACGGCTTGTTGCAGTCCACGAATTTCAGCTTGCGGAAGGTCGGCAGGATCAGATTTTCCTCCATCTCTTCAATTTCACGGAACGAAGTAATTGCTTTGCAGACCACATAATAGCTCATGATGGCGATGCAGTCGTAGGTGCCGCCTACGCCGTTGTGAAAATTCTTTTTACCGCCGAGGTCGGTGCGCCACTTGGAAAGAAGCTCTGCGTATCTCAGCTGCACCTGCTCCCAGACCGCCTCGCGCTCCACCTCCGGATAGTGCAGAGTGATTTTCGCCAGAATTTCCTTTTTGCAGGGTTTGGAATATAGCACATGGCAGCTACGGTCAATTTGTAATTCGCTGTCCCTCATCTTCCCACGCCTTTCAGAAAACCGCTCTTTGCATTTTCTTCGGTGTCGTCCGATTCGTCGTAGGCATCATAGGGTGCCGATGGGTCGTGTACTCGTTTTTTGAATGGTGAACAGTGCTTGTCTTTGTGGGCAAACGCAAAGGCAAAATTGTCCGTCCATCCCGTGTGACCGGTGATGAAATATGGATGCAGCCCACGTGCGCGCAGTTTCCGCTCCAGCTCCGCCAGTGACTGCACAGCCAGCTTATTGTCCTCCGCCAGCGAGGAAATGAAGCTGTAACCGCCGTCCGCGCCAAACCACAGCGTGTCGCCGGTAAAAAGGTACTTATCGTCAATGAGGTAGACCATATGTCCCCATGTATGACCGGGAACCAGAAAACACTCGATCCTGACGCCGTCAATATCAAAGACCTCTCCATCGTGAAGCAGCTGCTTTTCGTTGCAGATGGTCACTTGCGGCAGCTTACAGAGATGATAAATAACCTTGCGGCGTGCTTCTCCGATCAGATACCGGTTCTCGATCTCGCCGATGTACAGCTTCGCATTCCGGAACAGCCCCGGACTGTCTGCTTCCACCGCACCCACATGGTCGGTGTCCTGATGGGTGATAAGGATATGGTGTATCGACTTCGGATCAATCACAAGCCAGCTCATTTTTTCGGCAAGACGGTCGTAGTTATATCCCGCATCGACCATAATGGTCGTATCGCCTTTGTGGTAGAAGAAGATGTTCGCCACCCATTCGCGCACGCAGGCAACATTCTCGTCGATCCAGCCGGTGTTCAAAGGCTTGAAGATTTCCTTGCCCCGGTACATCCAGCTCATTGCTTTTCTTTGAAATTCCGTTGCCTTTTTCGACATGATCGCACCTCATTTCTGTGCTGTGACACACATCCAGCCCTTTTTATTTTTGTGACTCTGAACCCTGCCAAAGCCTGCTTGCTCCAGATACACTTTCAGATCAGCATCCGTATAGATAGTCATACCGTTAATGATTTGCGTCCATTTGTCGTCTTTTGCTGTTTCACCGTTTGCTTCGTTACAGATGAAAAAAGTCCCGCCGGGCTTCAGCACCCGATAGACCTCTCTGAAATTCTGCGCAAGTTCCGGCCAGAAATAGACCGTTTCAAATGCGGTCACTACATCAAACTGCTCCGCTTCAAACGGCAACTCTGCTACACTTGCCTGCTGCACAGTACACTGCCCTGCTGCAATGGCACCTGCATTGACCTTTCGCGCTTTTTCTACACTGACTGCTGAATAGTCGATGCCCTGCACCTTGCCCTTGGGACACAGCTTCAGCAGCGTTTTGATGTTCGCTCCACCGCCGCAGCCGCAGTCCAGCACCATGGCATCCGGGGCAGGCTGTAAAAAACTCAGCCCCCATTCTGCCATTGCGCTGTGTCCAAAGTTCATCATAGCAACCATGATCTTCCCGCCAAAGCCTACGGGCTTTCGGGTGTTTTCAAAAAAGGACATATCACACCTCCGATTTCACACATTCCGTATAGGTCAGCGGAAAAGAGGCCTTTAGAACAACACTTTTTCGCACTGTCCAATCATTCTGTTGCAGAAATTTTAGGTATTCTTCACTCGTCCACTTGCTGTGGAGAGGAAAGCCTGCCAGATCCATGAAAAAGGCTTTGACCTTGCCGGGAAATGAGTTTTCTGCGTGCGTAAAGGTAGGCGCGATCAGCACACCGTCATCCTTCAGCACCCGTTTGATCTCTCGCAATGATTTTTCTGGCTGAGGCACAATGTGCAGTGCGTTTGATACGATTACCACATCGAATGATTTGCTCGCGTATGGCAGAGAAAACATATCCTGCACGGAAAAACGCAGCTTCGCAGAGTAATTCCCCCGTTTGGCCTCTGTAATCATTTCCGGAGAGGCATCCGTCGCCTCGATGTGTGCCGCTGATTTTACGATGTGCTTGGCGATCAGCCCCGTTCCGGTAGCCACCTCCAGCACTGTTTTGTCTTTCACGACCGGACGGATCAGCTCATACATTTTCTCGTATACTGCCCTGTCTTTTCGCATAAAGCAGTCATACAGACCTGCATTTCTGTCCCAGAAATTCTTGTGTTCTCGCATTGCTGTCTCTCCTTTTATAGTTAGATTTATCTAACCGGCACGTGCACATTGGCAAGTTAGGTTCGGCTAACTCATGTATTTAGGAAAAGCCGCATTTCTGCGGCCTTTCGGCTTATACAAATAGCTTGCTGCAAGCATCACACATCTGTATTTTCAGCCACTGAAGATAACGCCTCTCGATCTATTCCTTATGGAAACAGCCAAAATCTATTTTCACACCATTGCGGTGACTTTTGCCTTCTTATCCATATTATATCATGCTCACTTCTTTTTTGCAAGGACGGTCATGCCAAGATCCACGATGATTTTTCCAATCGTTTTGCTTTGCATTGGGGTTGACCTCCTATCCTTTATTGGTTCCTTATCGAATGAAATTTGTCATTTCCCACGGTTCTTCCGGGGGCAGAGGCACCAGCTTGCTGCCTACCTCTTTGCACTTGAGATAATAAGCCATATTATGACCCAATGTTCGAAGAGTCGCAAGGCCCTCACGGTCCTGCATTACTTCCTGCGGTGTTGTTCCATGCACCATGTTCCAATAACGAGACGTAATAATAGGCATCTGCATCAGACCAAAATACTTGTTCAGCTGATCCCATGTAGCCGTCGTTCCGGCTCGTCTAGCCGACATAATCGCCGCTGCAGGTTTCAAATAGAATCGTCTGCCGCCTCCGTTCAAATCGGCATAAAAAGCACGGTCCAGAAAAGAAGTGATTGCACCGGCAGCTCCTGCCCAGTGGACCGGCGTTCCAAATACAAAGCCATCATAATCCTCTGCCAATGACAAAAAATCGTTTACCGTATCCTCAAACACGCAGCGATTGCGGTCATTGCACTTGTGACAGGCGATACAGCCGGAAATCGGCTTATTGCCAATCCAGAACGTATCGGTATCAATCCCGTTCTGATTGAGTGCCTCCGACACCGCACACAGTGCTGTATAGGTGCAGCCTTCCCGGTGAGGGCTGCCATTTACAAGCAATACCTTCATGATTCATTCTCCTCCTTGGTGTGAGACAAGACCCAGTTTAAAACATCATATTCCCCAAAAACCACATTGCCGCCGCCATGATAATTGCTGGTAACGCCCCGCTGAGCGAACCATTCGTCATTTGGTGTCTGGATCTGAAGAACATTGCTGATCTGCTCCTCGCTCCATCCAGCTTCCTCATAGGCATCATGGAGACTGTTGTAAGCACTCCATGCCCGCTGGGAACCATAATACTCATCATGTTCTGCCATAAAAATATAGACAGCCGTGCCATTTTCCGCAATGGGCGCATAGTCCCCATCCCACTGAGATGCTCCGTGGAGATAGGCTGCATAGAGGTCCGGGCGCATAGATACTGCCTGAGACATGGTTTCCCCGCCAGCGGAATGGCCCGCAGCATACACCCGAGACACATCCACAGAAAAGTTAGCAAGGAAATATTCCGTCAGCTCAATGGCCTGCCGAGCCGACGTATCATGCCAATCCGTCAGCTGAGCAGACACAACGATCATATTCTCCTGAAGCTGCGTCCAGCATAGGAACCCATCCCAGTCCAGGTTCGAACCGGAAGATAATAGCTGTAATGGATCGTCCCCGTTTCGCCCTCCAGAATCTGTTCTGCAATAATCCCTGTTTTCATGGACGATTTTTCCTCGCCAGATGAGATGGCACTGGCTGCATCAGTCTCCGGTTTTATTGTTTCCGATGGCTCAGAGGATACTGTTTCTTCCAGATGCACTTCAGCTGAAGGGAAAGCCGTACATCCGGTACTGTCTGAATTTCAGCCAAATCTGCCTTTATGTACTCCGCCATCTGGTGTGCGATTTCTCTGGTATTCCCATTGGAGACAGAGTAGTAAACAACCAGTATCCTGCTCATTGGGCTTTCCCCCTTTATACGATTCGCGTTTTGCCCATATTGGTGAGCATTTCCACTGTAGAAGGATCGTAATGGTCAAAGAACAGACTCTTTCCTTCATCCAGAGTGCGGATGGCCTCCATATCTGCTTCACTCAGGGAGAAGTCAAATACATCCAGGTTCTGTTCCATCCGCTCTTTGTGAGTGGATTTTGGGATCACGACTACATCGGACTGGATCAGAAACCGCAGGGCAGTCTGTGCAGCCGTTTTTCCGTACTTTTCGCCAATTTCAACTAGTACAGGGTTGGTAAAACAGTTTTTCTTCCCTTCGGCAAAGGGGCCCCATGCCTCGTGCTGCACACCGTACTTTTTCATGTATTCGTGCGCAGTTCGCTGTTGCTGAAACACATGGGTTTCCACCTGATTGACCATGGGTGCAATTTCTGCGAACTGACACAGATCGATCAGTCGGTCCGGGTAGAAGTTGGACACGCCAATAGCCCGCAGCTTTCCCTCTTTGTATGCTTCCTCCATGGCTCGGTATGCGCCGTAATAATCTCCAAAGGGCTGATGGATCAGCATCAGGTCAAGGTAGTCGGTTTTCAGCTTGTGCAGGGATTTGTCGATGGATGCCTTTGCCTTTTCATAACTGGCGTTGGACATCCAGATCTTGCTGGTGAGGAACAATTCCTCTCTGGGTACGCCACATTTCTGGATAGCATTGCCTACCGCTTCCTCGTTTCCGTAGGACTGAGCGGTATCAATCGCGCGATACCCCACTGAGATTGCATCCAGTACACAGCGCTCGCATTCTTCGTTCGAGACTTGGAAAACGCCGTATCCCAGTTTTGGCATTTTAACGTTGTTATTCAATAATACATATTCCATCATGGATAACTTCCTTTCTGTGGTTTCACAACACCTCTCCAGGCATTGCCTGGATAATCTTTTGTTTCTGATTTTATTGTAAAGGTTTCTGTAAGGTTACAGAAGTCTCGATTCGTTATAAAGTATTAACCTTTAGCTTTCCACTAATACGAAAACAAGGTACCTGTTGAAACAGATACCCTGCCTTGTAAAATCATTCTATTGATTAGACGAATATGCCCGTTTATGGCCGGGTGTAGCGCACCCATAACACATTCGGTACAACTGTCTGCACCTCTTTAAGATGAAATGCAGTCGGTGGCCAGGATGACAGAAAATCAACTTGGGTAAAGGAACTGACACCGTTGCCGCCGTCGGCTACCGGGGCAATGACTAGACTCAACTCGTCCACCAAATTTTCAGCCAAAAACGATCCATTGACGATCCCGCCGCCCGCCAGCATCAGTTTGTTGATGCCAAACAGTCGATGCAGTTTCTCCAAAAGCAGAGTGCAGTTCAGTCGTTTCTCGCCGGCAAACAGATAGGAAACCCCTTGATTCTGTAAATAAGACAGGTATTCTGGAGCCATCTGCTCCGTCAGCGCCTCGATCACATGGGCGGCGGGGCGGCCCTTTTTTTTCGATGGACAATCCGGAATAGGCCAGCTGACCCTGTGGGTCCACTGCAACAATGAAATTGCCCATGGCCTTGCCTGTCGGGTTTACCCAATCCGCTCGGGGCGGAGTGGACATCACAGTGGGTAGCTGCCCCACCTTTCCCTCGGCATATCCCCCCAGCATGGTAGTTGTGCCGTATAAGGTGGCCTGACATCCGTAAAAACTTCGCAGTTCCCCATAGGCTTTTATCGCCGGAACTGTTTCAGGCACACCGAAAAACGTACCGTCAATCTTTCCGTCCAGAGAAGTGAGCATATGGCACACAACAAAAGGGTGTTCCATCTTATTCCTCTCCATAGACATCTTTTGCCATCCGCAGAGCCGCCCACGCCTTGGGCCAGCCAGCATAGAAAGCAAGCTGGGTCAATGCCTCGCTCATCTCGGTGGCGGTTACACCGTTGGCCTTGGCCCGCTCAATATGATGAAGAAGGGATGTATCCAGAATTCCGCTGGCCATCAAGGCGGAGACGGTAATCAGGCTACGGTCACGGGGCGAGAGCTTATCCTCTCGCGACCAAACCTCTCCAAAGAGGACATCATCGTTTAATTCCGCAAATTTAGGGGCAAATTTGCTCATGGCATCTCTGCCTGCTGTTACTTTATCCATGATAATCCCATCCTTTCTATCGGATTTATTTTAATTTAGTATATTCTGCTTCATCTACCGGCTCCAGCCACTCGGCTTTGGAACCTGGAACGGAAATCGCTATATGGGCAAACCAACTGTCAGGAGCCGCCCCATGCCAGTGCTTTACCTCGGGCGGAATGTTAACCACATCTCCAGGGTTCAATTCCTGAGCGGATTTGCCCCACTCCTGATAATAACCCCGACCCGCCGTACAAAGAAGGATCTGACCGCCGTTATGGTGGATGTGCCAGTTGTTCCGGCAACTGGGCTCAAAGGTCACGTTGGAAACAGACACGCCCATATCACTCAGGGGGCACAGATAACTGGCCCCGCTGAAATACTGCCCGGCCACCGTGTTGGGACTGCCCTGCGGGAACAGATTGTGAAATTCCTTATTCATATCATTCGCCCCCTTATTTCAACTTGCCGCCATCGCTGAACGCATTGCCCACACGCTCACCCAGCACATGGTACCCATTGTTGGCTGGCTCAAAAGAGATGGGCTGGAATTTGCTCATATCCAGCTTCCCATCGCTGTCCAGTACGCTTTCGTCAATGCTCACATTCACAATCTGACCGATGATGTTGCCGTCCTCGCTCACTTTCAGGAGTTTGCACTCCAGAGCTACCGGCAGCTCATCGATGAGGGGCGCATCCACCGATTCGCTCTTGGTGCAATGGAAGCCAGACTTCTCCATCTTTTTCGGCTCATTATTTGCGGACACCATGCCAACATAGTCCGCAGAAACCGCATGGGCAGCGTCAGCAAAACTGACGGTAAACGCTCCCTTTGCCTGGATATTCTTGGTGGTCTTATGACCAGCGCTCAAACACAGTACTACCTTGTCTGCATCGTACAGGCCGCCCCATGCGGCATTCATGGCATCAGGATTGCCGTTTTCATCATAGGTGCCGATCACAAGCACCGGCAGCGGATAAAACCAGGATTTTGTTCCAAAATTCTTACGCATTGCGAATCCCTCCTTATTTCTGCTCGTCTACAGGCGGAACCATTTCCGCATACTTCTTCAGCATTTCCGGTGTACTGGTGTAATATCGCTTCTGCTTGTCCAAAGCAGTGATTTTAGCCATTTCATCATCTGTCAACGCAAAGTCAAACAGGTTGAAATTGTCTTTGATATGGACCGGGTTCTTGGAGCCAGGGATCACGATATTGCCGGCCTGAATGTGCCAGCGCAGGATGATCTGGGCATTGCTCTTGCCATACTTTTTGCCAAATTCCGTGAACAACGGTTCCTGGATCAGCGCCTTGTCTCCATGACCCAGAGGATACCATGCCTGGATGACGATGCCTTCTTTATCCAGAAATGCCTTCAGTTCCTTCTCCTGCGAGTAGGGGTGCACCTCTGTTTGGAGCACGGCAGGCTTTACCTCGCAGATGTCCAGAATCTCCTGCACCTGCTCCGGGGTAAAGTTGGAAAGGCCAATGGCGCGCACCTTGCCCTCTTTGTAGGCTTTCTCCATAAGCCGGTAACCTGCGACATAGTTGCCTGCGGGCTGGTGGATCAGCAGCAGGTCAATGTAGTCTGTTCCCAGGCGCTGGAGCGTCTTTTCTACCGCATCTTCCTGCTCATAAAAACTGGGCCACAGCTTGGTTTCCAGAAAAATCTCATCTCTCGAAATCCCAGATTTCCTCATAGCCCGGCCAACGGCTTTTTCGTTCACATAGGCATTGGCCGTGTCAATCAGGCGGTATCCGCACTGAAGAGCGGAGAGGACGGATGCCTCCGCTTCATCCGGAGTAAGCAAAAAGGTGCCAATGCCTGCCATGGGCATTTTGATTCCGTTGTTCAAAGTTGCGTATTCCATAAATAAATCCTCCTAAAAAGTGATTGCTTGTTTGTACCGATACAAACAGTGTTTACCAAAATTTGTGGCTGGCGGTTCAATACACCAATGCCGTAAAGGAAAAAGTGACCAACTTCCACCGTTTTTCATCCTGGGTGTACACTTCCGTCACCATAAAGTGGTGAGTGGTTTCCTTCCCGTCCAGCAGTAGGCTGTAATCGCAGTCAGTAAGCACCACTCCGGTATCTCCAAACAACTCAGCCTTCTGACTGTGGAAGGTAATATTCGTAGGTTGAAAGGCCCCACTGGTGTAAAATTCGATTTCCTTGTCCAGTTTGCAGGTGATGCCAATATGGACAAAGTTGCAGTCAGGATGAGCACAGGCTCGCATCCCCACTTTGTCGGCGTGTTCCATAGCTTCCCAAAACTGCCGAGATATATCAAGTAGCGTTTCGTTCATGAGCATACTCCTTCCGTTTATTTTAAAGGCATTCCACCGAATACCGCAGACATATCCATATGATCCAGGGCGTCGTCCAGAGCGCGCACCTCACTGGGCGTCAGAAAAACAGATGCGGCTCCAGCATTTTCTTTTATGCGATCTTCCTTGCGAGTGCCAGGGATGGGTACAATCCACGGGTGCTTACACAACATCCAGGCCATGGAGATCTGGGCCGAGGTTGCTCCTTTTTCCGCAGCCATATCTGCGAGCAGTTTCAAAAGTGCGGCATTTTGGTCCACAGCTTTGTCAGTGAACTGGGGCATAGCAGCACGGTAGTCGGTGGAGGCATCAAAGCGCTGCCCCTTGCCATATTGCCCGGTGAGGAAACCATTGGCCATAGGGAAAAAAGCCACCAGGCCCACGTCCAATTCTTCCAAAATGGGGAATAACGGTTCATAATGCCGTGCCATCATAGAGTATCGGTTCTGTACCGCCGTCACCGGGCACACGGCATGAGCCCTCCGCAGGTAGTCTTCATTTGCCTCCGAGATGCCCCAGTGAGTAATTTTGCCTTCCTGGATCAGATCAGCCATCACCTCCGCCACAGTTTCCGGCTCTACGTTGGGGTCGATTCTGTGCTGGAAATACAGGTCAATGTGATCGGTTCCGAGCCGTTTCAAAGATCCTTCCACAGATTTGCGGATGGTCTCCGGGCGGGAATCCGCCACCAGAGGCAATGGAACCTTTCCGCTCTCCTGGTCAAACCGCAGGCCAAATTTCGTGGCGATTACCGTATGATTCTTTACATCTGCCAGTGCCTTGCCCACCAGCGTTTCATTTACATGGGGGTCGGCGGCGGTACCGTACACCTCAGCGGTATCAAAAAAAGTATAGCCCAAGTCAAAGGCGCGACGGATTAGACGGACAGCCTCTGCTTCCTCCGTAGGCGCACCGTAGGCATGAGAAAAGCCCATGCACCCCAGGCCTACAGCAGATACGTTCAAATCAGTGCCAAGTGTTCTCATCTGCATCATCTTTCTCTCCTTTGTGATTCTATTATAATCCATTGCGAAAAAAAACAGAAGTCTCCATTGGTTATGGAGTGATAAGTCAAAGGTTTTAACTTCTTCGGATTCCGGTATATTTCCTTGAGATTTTCAGAAAAGAGCAGACTCTCCCCGAAAGCGGAAGAATCTGCTGCTATACGGATAGTCATGAGGCAATCCGTGTTGTTAGTTATCATCTACATCTTCCGGCATAGTGAAATAGGCGATCAGAATATTGCTATCTGAGTTGGGACTGACCGTTTCCTGCTCCATGGTATTGGAAGAGGACTGTGTTGCATCCGAATCTGTTTCCGGGGGCTGGACTGTGGAAGATTCTGTACTTGAAACCTGGTCGGACCCCGAAGTCTCGCTGCTGCAAGCGGAAAAGCTTAAAAGAAGTATTCCTGCAAGAAAAAAGGAAAAAATACGCTTCATGGGGGTCCTCCTTTCTGATTGTTATGACAGGCTCAGGCTATCCAGCCATTCCTGCACATCGCCCTCACTAACGCTGGAACGGAAACGCATTCCTTCCTGCCAGTCTCCGGTTCCGGCCAGTTCTGCCAGCAGTTGTCCGCTTTCACCCAAACCGGAGCTTGCCGAAGTGGCAAATGGAATCACTGTTTTGCCGGTAAAGTTATTCGCTTCCACAAACGTATCCACCGGCCATGCAGCAATTCCCCACCAGATGGGATAACCGATAAACACAGTATCATAGCTGTCCCAGTTCTCCACCGTGTCGCTCACCAGTTCCACATCCCGCAAAGACTCATCCGCATATTCCTGAGAAACCCGGCTGTCCTCATTGTTGTAGTTCAAATCTTCGTCCGTATAAGGATCAGCAGGTTCCAGTTCAAACAAGTCGCCGCCGGTAATATCTGCAATGTAAGTAGCTGCCTGTTCGGTATTGCCAGTAGCAGAGAAGTAGACTACCAGTGTGTTACCAGCCTCCACTTCGGTTTCCTCCTGGGAAGCCGGTTCCTGACTGGCGGCGGTGGACGATGTGTCGCTTGCTTCACTGGATGCAGGGGGAACGGAAGATTCCGGCGTACTGGATTCATTTGTGGAAGATGTGGTGTTTCCACAAGCAGCGAGACTCAACGCCATTGCAAAGCACAAGAAAATTGCAGTCAGTTTTTTCATAATGAGCATTCCTTTCCTGTATTAATCGGGGCTCTTATTCATAGCATTCATGGAAAATTTCCAGAATCTCTTCATGGGTCATAGGCTTATAACTGCCCTGGGAAATACCACAGGAATCAGCGATTTCTTTTAGTTGTCCCTTTTGTGCGCCCAGCTCCTTGAGGGTAGTTGGCAAGCCAATCTCTTGAATGAAGCTGGAAAGGGCATCGATACCGGCCAGAGCCAACGCTTCATCGGATTTTCCATCCCGCTCAATTCCCCATACATTTTCGGCAAAACGGACAAACTTGCTTAAGCCTTCCTTATACACATGACGGTAATACACCGGATGGATCACCGCCAGACCACAGCCGTGGTTGCAGTTGGTATAAGCGCCCAGTTGGTGCTCCATGTTGTGACATTCAAAGTCGCACTTTTTTCCCATCTTGATGAGTCGGTTTTCCGCCATGGTGGAATCCCACATCAGATTGGACCGAGCCGTGTAATCCTCCGGGCTGTCCATGGCAACACGCAGATTTCGGATCACACTACGCATCAGTGCCTCCATGATGTCATCGGAAACATTGTCCTCATTGGGCTGGCTGAAATAGGTCTCCATGATGTGGCTGAGGATGTCAAAGCTACCAGATGCCATCTGTTTTTTGGGTACAGAAAAGGTATAGGTGGGGTCCATCAGAGCAAATCGGGGATTGAGAGCCGGATAATCCCGCCCTGTTTTTATCTTTCTCTCTTCATTGGTGATTACCGCGCCGCCGTTGCACTCGCTGCCAGTACCAGCCACAGTAACTACTACACCCAGAGGCAGCGGATCAAAGTCGATGACGCCGGGGTGAGCCCAGAAATCCTCCCAGATGTCCCCGTCATACCGGGCAGCCAGAGAGACAGCTTTGCAGCAGTCCATGGTGCTGCCTCCGCCTACGGCCAGAATCATATCCGCTTGATTGTCCCGTGCCAGCCTCGCACCCTCCTGCACTTTGGCGTAGGTGGGGTTGGACATAATGCCGGAGAACTCCACGATGGTCTTTCCAGCGCCTTTCAGAATGCCTGTGATTTCATCGTAGACACCATTGCGCTTGATGCTGCCGCCGCCATAGGCCAGCAGGATGGTCTGCGCATTTTTTGTCAGACAGGTCAGATATTCCTTCACACAGCCCTTGCCGAAATAGACCTTCGTGCTGTTTTGAAAAATAAAGTTGTTCATATCCATACTTCCTTTCTTAAAATTTCATGAATCATCGGTTACATTTGAGCTTTCCAAAAAGCAACAGCCTCATCAAGCCATCCTTCCGCCACAGTACCGGTTCCCAATCCGAATCCGTGGGGCAGTCCTGGATAATGATGAAACTCCGTTGGAATACCAAGGGTACTCATGGCGGTTAGGCGACGTTCCATGGTTCGCCAGTTTGCAATGCCATCGCCTTCTCCCACACAGGCGAAAGTTGGTGGATCGTTTTCCGTATAATCACTGTGGCCCGTGTACTGCATAATTACTGCACTCGGCTGTGGAAGATCATCCCCTCCAAATGCCGCCGGGCCATAGGACCCAAGCCACGCTGCCATACGGGCTCTGGCTGAACCGCCCCAGAAAGAGTATCCTTTCGTATCAACTTCCAGTTCTTCTGCGTGTTCAAAGATAAAACTGATTGCCCTTGCCAAATCCTCACAGGCGGTTTGGGCTCCAGGGCGATAGATGAGAGCAAAAGCATTATATCCTCGTTTGGAAATTTCCAGCGCATGAGGGCAACTGTCCTGCATAGCGCCCACATAGGCAAAACCGCCTCCCGCATTACATACGGCGAAATTGGCTCCGGGATCGCCTTTGAAGAAAAACAATCCCGTATCCTCTTTATCCGGATCTTCCGCTTTTTCTTCTTCTGTATAAATATCGTAGAAAACAGTTTCACCAGCGTTGGCTCGCTGCCACAGGGTATTGGCAATCTCTACGGTTTCATTTGGGTCGATGTTGTTGTACCAAGTGAGTTGCAGTTCACCCAATGTATCGCCGCTCATATACCAATCATCCACTGGAAAAAGCAAGCGTCCGTATCTTCCAAAAATGGGATCATCAATCACGTCTTGAATGGGGGTGGATACAGTAAATGGCTCTGTCATTTGATCCTTAGGCGCAAAGCCGGCTGATTCCTGCTGAAAATCTGCATCATCCAAAGATGCGGTGCTCTCTGCCGAGTGAGATTCACCGGAAGAAGTTGTCTCTGTTTGTCCAGGAACCGCACATCCTGTGAAGCACAGCAACAGACAAACCGTAGCTACCAGAATTCCTTGCCCTTCATTTTGTCACCTGCCTCTCTTCCTTTTCTGATTTCATTATAAAAAAAACGAGACTTCCACAGAAGTCTCGTTTCGTTATGTAGTATTTACCTTTTGGTTATCACTTGTCCCGTCCAGTTTCTTTTTGCACCGCCCTTAGAAACTGCTTGACTACAGGGGAAGGATCTGGTGAATGGAGCAGGCCATAGGGAATTGTGTAACTCCAATCCACGGGTAAGATTTTCAAAAGCGGATGGACGTACTGCCACTTGGGCACCGCCATCAGCACACAATCGTTGTTTTCGCACTGGTTAAAGGCATTCACATCGTAAAAGTCAAAATCCACAATTTGGATCTTCGGATGGTTTTTCCAAAGATCATCTCGTAGCAAATCTACATAGTGGCTCCATTCCCGACGCATCATCATGAATTTTTCGCCATACAGATCCTGAACGGTGAGCCTGTCTTTTCCCGCCAGCCGGTGATGAATGGACACCGCCGCGCAGATAGGTTCCCTTGAAATTTCCAACCCGGCACAGCGGCGCAGGTTCAACATTGTTTCATCAAAGATACCCGCTATTACATCAATGTTCTGTCCCAAATTGGCCAGAATCTCCCGGGCGTTCTCGGGTGTATTGTCGAATGGCACCAGTTGGAATTTAACTCCTGGACACTCCTCCTGCAGTTTTGGCCACAGATCCACCAAAACCTGAGCTGGTGTCATGGATGATGTACCGATACGGATGATGTCTTCGCTCTTTTTCATGACATTTTTTGCCCTGGTCACCGAATCTTTGCAATATTGGATGATGTATTTTGCGTCCTGTACCAAAGATTTACCAGCCTCCGTCAGCTGAAGGCCACGATGGGTGCGCACAAAAAGCTGCAGATCCAGATTTTCCTCCAGCAGATTGATCTGTTTGATGACTGCCGGGGGGGAAATAAACAATTTCTCCGCAGCTTTGTTGAAGCTACCGCATTCCGCTACACACAGGAAGGTTTCCAATTGAGGGTTATACATGGGAAATATCACTCCTTCCTTTTCTGTTTTTTCTTAAATCAGCAGGCTTTTGCGCCTCCTTGGGAATCATCCAGGACCGGCTAAATCTCTGCACGCCTTCGATCTGCACGCCTTCGATCTGCCCTTCTTCACAGAGCTTCTGAATCCAGCGTTCTGATATATTCCACCGCTCAGACGCTTCTTTTACTGACTTGACACTCCCCACAGCTAAAGCAGGGGGATTCTTGTTTCTTCCACTACTGCATTGACGAATACCTTACGGTACTGCAATGTCTTACACAGTGTCCACAAGCTATGTTTATCCTGTTCCCGTATGCCCTACGGTACAGCTTTTCATCTTTATGCAGACTGCATCTGCAGTGCTTTTTTCAGAATATTAATGCCTGCATTCGTATCCCGGTCATGAACTGCATGGCATTTCGGGCACTCCCAGATACGAATGCTCAGATTTTTTATCCGTGGATTTCTGTAGCCGCAAGAGCTGCAGGTTTGACTGCTCGGATACATCGTTGGTACTCTTTGAATTTCATTTCCATACCAGCTGGCTTTATATTCCAGCATTTTGAAAAACTTTGCCCAGGAAACACTTGCTATGGATTTTGCCAGTTTATGGTTCCGGATCATTCCCTTCACGTTCAGATCCTCGATACAGATGGTTTGGTTTTCGCGCACCAGCATCGTTGACTGTTTCTGCAGGAAATCATTCCGCTGATTGGCTATTTTCTCATGCACTCTGGCTACCCTGAGCCGCTGCTTCCCGCGGTTATGGGAATCTTTCTGCTTCCGGGAAAGTCTGCGCTGTTCTCTTATGAGTTTTCGCATGGAGCGTTCCAGATATCTGGGATTTGATACCGTATTTCCATTGCTGTCAGAATAGAATGCTTTGATTCCAACATCAATTCCAATCGTTCCTCCAGCATTTGGGCGTGGTTCCGGTTCGAAATCAATATTTAAGACTGCAAAATATTTTCCGGATGGCGTATGCTCAATGGTTACGTGATGAATGTTTCCCACTTCCATTGACTGACGCACTTTCACATATCCAAGCTTCGGAAGTTTGATATATCTTCCCACGATACGAATGTTGTCTTTTTGATTTACCGTTCTGTACGACTGAAAATGGTTATGTTTGCTTTTGAAAGTTGGATGGGACGCTCTTTTTTGAAAAAAGTTTACAAATCCCTGGTCAAGATCCCGCAATGACTGCTGTAATGCGATGGAATCGACTTCTTTCAGAAAAGCAAACTCTTCCTGCTTTTTCAGTTCCGTCAGCATGGCAGAAGTCTGGCCATAGCCGATTTTTTCCCCTTTTTCATAGCCTTCCTTGCGCATGGCAAGTCCCCGGTTATAGATGAACCTGCAGCATCCCAGCGTCTGGCGAATGAAGGCTTTCTGTCCTTTATTCGGGTAGATTCTGAATTTGATCCCTTTTTGCATTATCCCATCTTATCCTTTTGTCTCTGCGATGTTTTCTGGTTTTCGATATACTGTTTTACTGCTTCCAGCGGAGCACCACCCACCGTCGATACAAAATAGCTGTTTGTCCAAAGCGTCGGCATCTTAGTTTTAAGATATGGAAATTCCTGTCTTAAAATTCTGGAAGTATAGCCTTTGAAAGATTTTACGGCTTTGTGAATACCAAACTGAGGTTCTACTTCCAGCAGCATATGAACATGATCCGGCATGATTTCCATTTCCAGAATCTCTACAGAAAGATTTGCAGCATACTCTGTGAGCAGTTCCTTCAACCTGGTATCTACACCATTGGTTAATACTTTTCGTCTATATTTAGGACACCATACTACATGGTATTTGCACGAATAGACGACATTGTTGTTTGATTTATATGTTATATTCATGTTTGTATTATACTATATTTTTTCATTTAATACAACCACTATTTTGTCCATCTCAATTACTTGCGTAAATTCGATGGACGCGTCTTATATCCCCATAGCTAAAGCCTTAACTTGACCCATATTTATACAAGATAATTTCGATAAGCAAGCAATGAATATAGTACATCCAGTCCTTGCCAGATAGAACGTACTCCGGGCATACCATCGCTCGGAGCACCTTTCGTCCCTCCAAGAACTCCCAGATCATAAATTGCTTCTTTAAGTGAATACGCTTCAGGAATTTCCTTGCTTTTTCTTACGCAACAACATAATACTTTCCATTCCTCTTCAGCAAATACGATCCCACTTGAAATTTCCGGACATATTTTCCCAAGATAAGTCAGATTTAATATCTGCATTGCAATGACAGAATATAATAACGTCAGAAAGCTTAATCTCCCATATTCCCTTGCCTGGTTCTTTTCTATTTTGCATCCACTCTTTAATATAAAATGAAACCGTTCTATCTTCCATCTGTGTGCATAACACTGTACCAGCTTTTCTATTTCTTTTTCGCTCTTTACCGTTACCGTTGTCAGCAGAAACCATTCTGCCCCTTTTTCCCGGATTCATGCACATAGATCGCTGTCAGCTCCAGCTTTTCCCGTAAATGCTTTTCCTTTCTCCTTTCAGGACGGTAGATTGTAACCTTTTTGCAATGGTAATCCATTTTTATATTTTTTGATGGGATATGCTCTTTGGGATTCCGGCTCATCCGGACAACCATGCTTCCTGCCACTGGGGAACTACGTAATTCATGAAAGATCTTTTTCCCATCATCTACCATACGATTTTGTACGATCCGGATCAGAAAATTTGCTTTCAGATCCGTTGCTTCTGAGAAAAATTCATAGAAATCACCTTCCCGGTCACATACTGTTAATATTGGGATATCCGCTGGCATTCTCAGCAGTGTTTCACGCATGCTGTCCAGCCATCGGAAATTTTCTTTTTCCTCTATTGGTCTGGAACGTTTTTGCTCTTTTGTCTGGAAATCGTCCTTCGGCTTTTCCCGTGTATTTGTCTCCTGGTAGATAATACCCAAAGGGATCCCCTGGTCTGTCACGGCGATGCAAGAATGGACCCGCATTCCCCTTTGCTCCGTACTGCAATCGTATCCCATTCCCTGGATCGCTTTCCGGTCTCCAAATCCAACAGCGGTAGTATCCTGAACAGCTAAGATCCACTCTGCATCTGCACATTTTATTTTTTCTACAGTTGCTCTGGATATGCTGTCAAGTAATTCATCTTTGGATATCTCACTATTACTAAAGAAACGGTATGCCGCTTTGGCAGAACTTCTGGAGCCGGTAGCTGCCCAAGTAGATTTTCCGGGCGATGCTGCAAAAGCGTCTATGATCTTGAAGAAACGTGACTTCAAACGCTGGTCAGTAAAATTTATGTCCACAAACTCTTCTTGCCAGTTCTTGTATTCCGCCGTCATTTGGATCTCCCCTTTTTCTTTAGTATAACATGGGAACATATAAATATCTATGATTACTTATGGGTCAAGTTAAGAGCTAAAGCAAGGGGTTTTACGACGCATTGGATAAAAAAAGACCGTCAACTTTTCGCATAGTGCGACCAGTCAACGGTCTGATTTTCAGTATTAAATTGTATCACTTATGATAGAAATTTAGTTAATATCTGTTCATTTTTTACTCATATAATGCTGGCAATTCATCTTCCGATGCAGTTGTTACTTCGTAGTCGTAACTCCCCCAGAATGCTCCTATACCGGCTGAAGTGAAGAAATCTTGTTCCATGCCTGTTGTGATGACTCTTCCAGATTTTACAGCGACCTCCGAATAGATAACCTCATAAGATGTACCATCAGAAAGATTAAATCGGAAACTGGTCACTGAGCCACCAGCAGTAGGTTCAGTTGTTTTATCTTTCAGAGAAACACTTTCAAAAGTCTGATAAATTTCTTCAATATCTTCTGATTTGGTAATCACTTTTTTCTCCGCATCCGCAGGATTAGTGAAGCGGAACATTTCCACATTTTCGATACTAGACAATTCAAAAGGAAAGTCGATATTTTCTTCTTCATTGCAAGCAGTTAGTGTGAAACAGAGCATAACTGCCATAACCAGTATAAACATTTTTTTCATGTAAATCACCCTTTCTTGCTCACCATTTGACTGATAGATATTGATGCAATTTATAAACCTTGCTGGCGGCGAACAGCATTTCATGCTGTTTGCGGACGGCAAGTCCACAAGGGATAGACGCACAAGCGTCGCAAGGGAGTGTAGCTCCCTTGACGGAACGAAGTGACGAAACATTTTCGGTCAAGCAGTTTTTCTCTGCTGACCGGGAATGAAGCTCCGCAGGACGCACTACTCTCGACAGAGAGTATAGAAGTGCGCCCTTTAGTTCCTAAAGGGATTTTATCAGTTCGACAAACTGGAATTTATATAATTATTCCTCTAACTTTCCCTATTTTACAGGCTTTCCCGCCTGTTCATTAGTGAAATGATATGTAGTTTCCCTTATTTTTGCCCTTATGAGATAATCACA
>OCAV01000354.1_pt1 | contig 41960 bp, 36 predicted proteins | sample 1538331 | NCBI WGS metagenome assembly OCAV01 (sample SAMEA2580297, study PRJEB22360) | human gut metagenome | biome: human gut; feature: human-associated habitat; material: faeces | place: Denmark | collected 2008/2010
CAAAAAAAATACCACTTCCGGAGCTGCTGCAAATGGCGGTGCATCGGCAGGGGGTGCAGGGACAACCACCACACCCACTACTACGGTTCCGGCAGATGGATATGTGGACGGCACTTATACAGGCTCAGGCACAGGCTTTGGGGGCACTGTTACCGTACAGGTTACAGTTTCCGGGCACAAGATCACAGCAATCAATATTCTGGATGCTTCTTCTGAAACTCCGGCATATTTTGCCAATGCTAAGGGTGTGATCAACAAAATTCTGTCAGGACAGACCCCAAATGTGGATGCTGTCAGCGGAGCAACCTATTCCTCAAACGGAATTATCCAGGCAGTGCAGAATGCCCTGTCTCAGGCAATTCCCTCAGGAAATCAGGCTGGGGTCACTCCTACACCTACATCTACGCCAACTCCAAAGCCTACCAAAAAACCGGTTCCAACCCCAAAACCAGGGGAAGAGCAAATTTATAAGGACGGCACCTACACAGGTACAGGCAAAGGCTACAGCGGAACCATCACTCTCACTGCAAAGATCAAAAAAGGAGTGATCACTTCCCTGAAGGTAGAAAATACAGATACACCTGCATTTTTCCAAAAGGCTTGGGATAAGCTGGAGGGAGAAATTCTGGAAAAACAGGCTGCAGAGGGCATTGACACTGTCAGCGGAGCCACTTATTCTTCTAAGGGAATCCTGGAGGCTTTCGAGGACATCCTGAAGCAGGCCAAAAAGGGAGGAACAAAGCCAACGGTAACACCGGAAATAACTCCCACACCTACAGCAGCTCCAACGCCTACGGCGACCCCGGCACCTACAGTAACGCCCACTCCGGAGGCAAGCCTGACGCCGGAGCTAAGTCCCGCACCGGAAACGAGCCCCACACCGGAACCAACAGCAGTACCGGAGCCTGAGGGCAGATACATAGACGGAACCTATACAGCATCCAGCTATGGCTTTGAGGGAATGGTCAATGTTACGGTGACCATCTCAGGAGGACAGATTGTTTCCATAGAGCAGAGCAACGGGGATTCCCCGGAATATTTTGATTATGCCTGGAATACCATCCTGCCTCAGGTAACTGCAAATCAGTCCCCGGAGGGAATCGATGCTGCATCCGGAGCCACCTATTCCTCAGAGGGAATTCTGAATGCAATCCGTAAGGCCCTTGCACAGGCTGCCAGTACATAGAAAACCATTTACTAGTACAGCGAAAACCATGTACTAGATAGGAGGAACCTTATTATGATAAAAACAACAGTACAGGTAGAGGGAATGATGTGTGGAATGTGCGAATCCCATGTAAATGATGCAGTGCGGAAGGCCTGCCAGGTGGAAAAAGTCACATCCTCCCATGGAAAGGGAGAAACTGTGATCCTCTCCCAACAGCCCCTTGAAGAAGCTGCACTAAAGGCTGCCATTAATGCAACCGGCTATGAGGTAAAAGGGATCACATCAGAACCATATGAAAAAAAGAAAGGGATTTTTTCCTTTCTGCATAAGTGATTTCAGGAAGCAGGGGTTACCCCTGCTTCTTTTGACCGAATCAAGGGAGCCCCCTGCTTCAATTGCGAATATCCCCTTGACCATCTTGACCTTACGAAAAGTCTCGAAGAATGTCGACAAGTTTACGGACAAATTTGGGGAATACAGTTGTGAAAAATGTCAAATTATGGTAGACTAAGTTCAGTTCATAAATCAGGAGATATAAAGATATAAATGAAGAAAAAAATACAGACCCTTTGCTGGGTTTTGTTTACCATATTTTCTGCGGGATGCTTATTTATTAATTTTATCAGCGAACCGCCTGTAGATAATGTAAAAGCGCTGACAGGTTATATGATCTGTGCAGCAGCAGTCTCAGTATTATATCCGGCAGCTATGCTGTTCCTGGGACTGAGAAACCGCTGGCTCTATGAGCAGCTGCAGAGGAAAGCCGAAGAAGAGAGAGAAACTCTGGAAAGCCATTCCCCCACATCCCCCAAAAGGGAAAATATACAGAAGAATCCTTTCGCCCACAAAGCTGTGCCTACGGATTTGTCTATGCTGGTCAGTGCCCTGAACTCTGATCAGAAGCTTACAGAGGAAGAGAAGGATTCTCTGATCAAATACATTAAAGAGAAATGATGTGAACTGTTTTGGATTTAATTGTATGTATGTCAATTGCAGGAAGCATTCCTGTATTGCTTTGTTTTCTGTTATTTCTGATCCAGAGGGATTCCTATAATTACTTCTGGGGCAGGAAATTGTTGCTGACCGGAGTGTTCTTTTTCCTGATTCCGGTACAGCTGGTGAGATTTCTCTTACCAATGAATATTCTGCCAGAACCTGCTTTCAGTGAAGAGACACAGCTTTATCTGTCCCATTCCATGGATTTTCTGCCTGGACATGGGGACGAGTATGTGTGGTTCCCCAGATGGATTTCAGTTATCATTCTGCTGTGGGCAGGCATTGTAATCCTCTTTGCCCTGTATCAGTTTATAAAATATCGTAAAATCGTTAGGAAAATCAATCGATCCGTTTTCTACTATGTAGATGAGCCGGAAATGGAGCTGATCTACTATGTTGTGCCTGATGGAAGCTGCGGTCCCTGTACAGTGGGATTCTTCCGACAGAAAATCATAATACCTGAAAGCTTTACAGAGCTTGAGAATTTTTCTATGGTATATCAGCACGAATATACCCATCTGAAAAATCGTGACAATCTGGTAAAGCTTTTATGCCTGATCGTTCTTTGCATCCATTGGATGAATCCGGCGGCATATCTGTTGCTGTTCCTTTATCGGATCACTGCAGAAGCTGTCTGTGATGATGTAGCAGTGCTTGGCTACTCAAAGGATATAGTAAAAACCTATGCCATGCTGCTGGTAACTACGACCCCAGTCCGGGAGAAACTTCCGGTTGTATGGAAAAATAACTTTTCCAGTGAGGGAAAAATGATTAAGAGGAGGATCAACTACATGATGAAGAAAAGAAAAAACGGATGGATGAGAAAAGGGATTATTGCAATGGTATCTGCATTGACTATTGCAGCAAGCGCAGGGACGGTGTTGGCGTATGAGCCGTTACAGTGGTCGGATGTAAGTGTTAATGATTCAATACAGGATAATGATATTGATTATTTAACCTACAATGTTGCGGATGCTCCATTGGTAGATTCATTTGATTTTTCTGTAAGTGACAAAATTTTTATAAGTTTAGATGGTAAGCAAGAGCCAATATTTGATTCATCATCTGAGAGAGTTTTGTGTCGGCATAATATGGTCGATGGTTATATGTCAACACATGCAAGTAAAAGTAACGGTGGGTGCGTCGTAAAGGTGTATACTTGTCAAAGATGTACCAGATGCGGTTATTTAGCTAATGCGGTATATCAGAATACTGTTACATATGCAAAGTGTCCACATAAATAATTTATAAAGTGATGCTATAAAGCATCTTTATAGAAAAGGTAATAAAAATCCATATCGCCTCTATTTCATGTACATGAAAAGAGGCGATATTTTTTGAACGCATATATTTAATGTATTTTTCTATTCTTATAAATATCCTATATCACACAATACCGTTTCCAAATTCTCCACTATTTTTCGGCAATAACATCATCAACCTGTACATCCCCCTCATCCCCAATCTCCAAATCCCCCCAACAAACCGGCTCAATAGTCTGTTCCATGAGCCTGATTGCCAGATCTCTGGCGTTTTCTCCCAGGAGGGTGCTGTTGGGCAGCTTGGCAGCCAGCTCTTCCGTGATAGAGCTTAGGCCTTCCAGGATCATCCCCTTGCCAGGAGTTTCTTTCCACCGAAGTTCGATTTCTTTCTCACTATGGAAAAATACAGACAAAAGCCGTTTCGCGCATTCCTCCACAAAGGTGATCTCCAGCTTCAGTACAGGGATCTGGTTTTCATTTCTGGTAAATTCTCCCAGTGTGCGTACAAGATAATTTTCTCCGTGCATGGAAACTGTGCCCAGGGCAGCCTGGCGGAAGCCTACAGGCAGAGTATGGGTCTCTTCCCCTTCCAGAAAGGACACAGAGAAAATTCCAGATTCACAGGAGAAAGAAATCTTCTGGATGCCCTCTGTCATATTATTATGGAAGACCTGCATAAACAGTGGAAACAGGCCAATGCTCTGCTGACGCATTTCATAGGTCCGGCCGTGGAGCTCCTGCCTGAATTTCTCGAAGAAAGCAGGAGAGTGGGATTTTTCACAACAGCTGTTATTTCTGCGCAGCTGACGTTTTTTCCAGCCCCCACGCAGAATAGGGCGGATCAGCTCCATTCCCTGCTCCAGTTCTCCGCACAACCGCTTCAGTAGCAGGGCAGCAGACGGGTTCTCAGGAAGTGTATCAGCAGGAGTGTATTCCGGCGGAAAATATTTCCGGATAATATTTAGCATAATGCAGTCCTGGAATAATTCATTATTTCCTGCATTAGTTACCAGAACCATATCCATATCCGGATAGATTACCACATTCTGTCCCAGCATTCCGTTGAATTCAAAGCTTCCGGGACGCTGCTCCATCCACAGCTGGTAACCATAACCATAGGTATCATCAGGAGTTTCCCAACGCTTTTGGGTGGAAGCCTCCACCCAGCTTTCCGGAATGATCTGCTCGCCCTTCCATTTCCCCTTCTGGAGATAAAGCTGTCCAAGCTTGGCCATATCCTCTGCACAGAGGAAAAGCCCCCAGCCACCCTTTGTGATCCCTGCAGGACAGGTTTCCCAGAAATATTTTGTAATTCCCAGAGGCTGAAAAACCCGTGGCTTCAGATATTCGGTCAAGGTTTCTCCAGTGCGCTTTGTGACAATGGCAGACAGCATATAGGTGTTCATGCTGTTGTACTGAAAAATCTGGCCGGTAGTTCCGTTTACTGTAGAATTCAGATAGCTGGCTACCCAGTCATTTCCGGATACAATACCTGATTCATTAAAGGTGATCCCACTGGACATGGTCAGGAGATTTTCCACTGTGATCACAGGCCGGAAAATTTTCAGCAGGGAATTGACCTTATCAGGAAAAATATCATAAATATTTTCATCCAGGCGAAGCTTCCCCTCCTCAATCAGCAGTCCTACAGCCATTCCGGTGATGCTTTTGCACATAGAATGGGTAATGTGCCACATGCCTTTGGGGTAAGGTGCAAAATTACATTCGCAGATTACCTTTCCGTGGCGGAGAGCCATGAAGTGATGCATTTCCGTGCCCTCTGCATGATACAGTTCCCGGATCAGGGCTGTAAGATACTCAGAGGAAATTCCCTGGCTCTCCGGAGTTGCCCGCTCAAAGGGTTGCTCATAAGGGGCATCAAAAGGAAAGTTCTGTTTCTGAGGAAAATAATTTACACGCCCGCTACCTGTCTTGCCCAGAATAATATTAAAAATTAATTCTGCAACTGCAATCTGTTCCTTACTCATAGTGTCCCTCCTGTATAAAATCAAATAGATAAAAGAATCTGCCTTAAAACAAGAGAATTAATCGTGCAAGCTTGTTATAAGAATCAACTTGTCGGCACATTAGTTTTCTAAATTATACCTTTACAAAACAATAAATGCAAACACATTATAAACATGTTTATGCTTATAATTGTTTGCATTTATCTCTTTTATAATGAGTAAAATCAGGCCGCTTTCTTATATAAATATAAGTCTTTTTTTCTACAGATTGTGTGAATGGTTTTTCAAACACGCTCTAATTTCCAGGTCTGGAAGAGAGTACTTATCTTTCCTCAAATGGTATAAAGTCCGTATGTTCTCCTACATATTTATAAGCAGGACGGATGATCTTGTTGGCGCTTATAAGCTCCTCAAGTCTGTGGGCACTCCAGCCAGGCATACGCGCAATGGCAAAAATTGGTGTAAACAGTTCCTGAGGGATTCCCAGCATACTGTAAACAAAGCCACTGTAGAAGTCTACGTTTGCGCACACATTTTTAAATATCTTTCTGTGTTCCATAATAAGTTTGCCAGCCAGCCCCTCAACCCTGTTGTAAAGCTCGAACTCCGCAGTCATGCCCTTCTCATCAGCCAAAGCCTTGGCAAAACGCTTCAGGATCACTTCACGAGGGTCAGAGAGAGTATAGACCGCATGACCCATACCATAGATCAGTCCTGCACGGTCAAAGGCTTCTTTATTCAGAATCTTCTGGAGATAATCAGCCAGCTCATCCTCATTCGCCCAGTCCTGTACATGAGCCTTCAGGTCAGCAAACATATTCTGGACCTTCAGGTTGGCACCACCGTGACGGGGACCCTTCAAGGAGCCAATGGAAGCAGCAGTGGAAGAGTAGGTATCCGTACCTGAGGAGGTTACCACATGAGTAGTAAAGGTGGAGTTATTACCACCGCCATGCTCAGCATGGAGAATCAGTGCAATATCCAGAACCTTAGCCTCAAGCTCTGTATACTGGCCATCCGGACGCAACATCAGCAGAATATTCTCAGCCAGGGAAAGACCTCTCTGCGGATTGCGGATAAACAGGGTCTCATCCTTACGGAAATGACGGTATGCATGATAGGAATAAACAGCAATTTCAGGAAGCTTGGCAATCAGCTCCAGAGACTGACGCAGTACATTTTCAGGAGAAATATCCTCCGGATTGTCGTCGTAGGTGTATAGAGCCAATACACAGCGCTGCATGGCATTCATAATATTGGCATTGGTACCCTTCATAACCACATCACGGACAAAACGACCGCCCAACTCCTCCATGTTTCCCATAACATCGAAAAATCTGGCCAGCTCATCCCTGTTGGGAAGCTTGCCGAAGATCAGCAGATAAATAACCTCTTCAAAGCCGTAACGTCTGCCGTTCAGACCAGCAACAATATCCTCTACATTGATGCCCTGGTAAAAAAGCTGTCCGTCTGCAGGAATCCGGCGTCCATTGACCAGCTTATAACCATTTACATCAGAAATTTCAGTCAGACCGGTAAGAACACCCTTACCTGCAGAATCACGCAGACCTCTTTTTACATCGTATTCTACATATAAATTAGGATCAATATGATGATTTCCTAAAAGCTCATGCTCAAAGAATCTCATCTTGTCCCTAAGCTGCCTGGAATCCTCCAGACTCATCATTTCATGCTTTTCCATAATATCTCTCCTCATATATGTATATATTCTTAATCTAACATTTTACCGTAACGCAGTGAGAAAGGCAATAGAATGATTGTATTTTTTTAAATACAATTTTGATCGAAGTAAGTAAGTCCACTGCTTCAATTGCGAATATCTGCTTGACTTATAAAGTTTCGTGAAATCTGGTTGAAAGCGCCTGCCATGACGTATATAATGATCTAATGGATACTGTTCGTTCCATTATCGGCAAAAGACCTTGCAAACTTATTTATGCAAATCCTATCAATCTGCACTGTATGTTTCGTATTAAACAGTAATTACATATAAAAATCTATTTATAAATCACAAAGGAGCAAAGAATCAATATGTCAGAACGTAAAATGAAACGGGTTGAGGACTCGTTGACCGAACAATCACACTTACTTATGCCAAAATGTCTCAATGCAGCAGGTTACCTTTTCGGCGGACAGCTGCTGGCCTGGATCGATGAGACTGCAGGTATTGTAGCCAAACGCCACGCAGAGATGAACGTAGTGACAGTAGCAGTAGACAATATGTATTTCAAAGCCGGAGCCCAGGTAAATGATACCATTGTACTGATCGGACGGCTCACACATGTAGGACGATCCTCCATGGAAGTGCGGATTGATACCTACAGAGAGGATCTGGGCGGAACCCGTACCATGATCAACCGTGCATATTTCACTATGGTGGGTACAGATGAGAAACAACATCCGGTAGAAGTACCGGGACTGATCATTGAGGGAGTTACCCAACAGATTGAATTTGAAGCAGCGAAAAAACGGGCCAATCTGTGGAAAGTGCGCCGCCAGGAGGGATTCTGATTAATATTAGAATCCCCTGACGGACATATACCAGAAACTTATTCCTGACCCGGATCAGAAGGGGCAGTATCCTGGTAGGAGAAATCTTCAGAGGTGTCATCCCCTGAGGTATCCGTGGACTCATCCGGGTAATCAATCTGATCCCCGCCACCGGTATTATCTGTAGTATCAGAACTGTCACTGCTGTCAGAATTGTCACTGCTGTCAGAACCATCTCCGTTATCGGAAGAATCCTGGTCTGCAGAACCATCCCCGGAACCATCTGCAGAACCATCTGTAGAACCATCTCCGGAACTATCCTGGTTATCATTATTATTTCCCGGATCCTCCTCGTAGGATCCGCTGTCATAATCCCAGTCAGTGCTGCCAGAATCATCATAATTACTCTCCTGAGTATAAATAGGAAAGCCATTTTCTTCTGCCTCAGCCTGGGCCTGTGCTTCCGCCTCGGCAGCTGTTTCCGGAGCTTCTGTAAAGGTGGTCACACCCTTGGACACCTTACTGTCCTTTGGCGCAACTGCCGAAACTCCAAACATGGCCACACACAGCAGAACAGCTGTGCCTGCAATCTGCAATTCATCTATATGTCTCATAATCATTTCCTCCAAAGTAAACCTTTCCCACCATTATAGCACGACCGGAGAAATTTGTGTATTCCTGAAATATAGTAATACACTTCATGATATATGAAATTTTTTAGGGTAGAATTTTGACAGATAATCTGCTATTATAAATGACAGATGCGTTACTGTCTGACAGGCATTCTTGAACTGTCCGGGATCATCGCAAATATAAAAACAGAGGTGTAAAATATATGAGCTGGTATAACGAGGCAATCTTTTATCATATTTATCCACTGGGACTGACCGGAGCGCCCAAGGAGAACGACTATGGCACTCCTGTCCATCGACTGAATACCTTACTTCCCTGGATCGACCATATTAAGGAAATCGGGTGCACGGCACTCTACATCGGTCCTTTATTTGAGAGTGTGGGACATGGCTATGAGACTACCGATTACAAGAAGCTGGATTCCAGACTGGGAACCAATGAAGACCTGAAGAATTTTGTGGCTGCCTGTCATGAGAAGGGAATCCGGGTGATCTTTGACGGTGTGTTCAATCATACAGGACGTGATTTCTTTGCATTCAAAGATATACAGCAGAACAGGGAGAATTCCAGATATGTGAACTGGTACTGCAATGTGAATTTCTGCGGAAATACGGAATATAATGATGGATTTTCCTATGAGAACTGGGGAGGGTACAACCTTCTGGCAAAATTAAACCAGAGAAATCCGGAGGTACAGAACTATATCTGTGATGTAATCCGTTTCTGGGTATCTGAGTTTGATGTGGACGGAATCCGTCTGGATGCAGCAGATGTACTGGACTTTGATTTTATGAAAGCACTGCGCAGGACAGCCTCTGAGGTCAAAGCTGAGTTCTGGCTTATGGGAGAGGTGATCCACGGGGATTACAGCCGCTGGGTCAATGGGGAAACCCTGCACAGCGTGACCAACTATGCCCTGCACAAGGCCTTGTACAGCGGACACAATGACCACAACTATTTTGAGATTGCCCATACAGTGAAATATCTGCTGAATATGGGAAATCTGGATCTCTACAATTTTGTAGACAACCATGATGTAGAGAGAATCCACACAAAGCTGACGAACAAAGCCCACTTTGCTCCGGTGCATATCCTTCTGTATACACTGCCGGGGATCCCCAGCATTTATTATGGCTCAGAATTTGCCATTGACGGCCGTAAGGAGCAGTTTTCTGATGCCAGCCTGCGTCCGGCACTGAACCTGGCAGATTATGCAGATGCAGTAGAGAAGAATCCATGTACTGCACTGATCGCTGCCCTTGGAAAAATCAGACAGCAGACACTGGCATTAAGCTATGGCAGCTACACAGAGCTTCAGCTTACCAACCGCCAGTATGCCTTTGCCAGAAACCTGGATGGTGTCTCTGTGATCGTCACTGTAAATAATGATGACAATGATGCCTCCATGAATGTACCTGCCGGAAACACTTCTGAATATATAGGTACACTTACAGGAAATCATGTCAAAGTCCAGGATGGACGGATCAATGTAACAGTCCGCGGCAATTTCGGAGAAATTTGGGTACCTGTAAATGCAGCTGCTGAATATGAACCGGTGAAAGTACAGACAGAGGAAGAAAAACCTGGCTATCAGGCTGCTGTTGAGACAACGGAGGTAACGCCTGATTCTGATACCGCGCAGGAGGATGTAGAAACTGCCTGTACCTGTGAGACAGTAGAAGTACAGCCTGAGAATACACCTTCAGAAAAGAACAATACAGAAAATTTCCAGGAAGCTCCCAATGAACCTGTAAAAACAGATCCCAACAAATCCCCGGAAGAAATGACTGTGGAGGAACTTCAAACAGCAATTCTGGGAAAAATGGCCAACAATGGTCCCGTTACCGACCAGATGAGAAAAACAGTGGCAGACAATATCTGGCACGATTCCCTGGTCAACTGGCTGAAGAGCTTCCGGTAGGCAAGTCATTCCTGCTGCCAGATTTTTCATTATTTGTTAAGAGTTCTTTTATAGACTTCATAACTGGCATATGATACAATTTTGTTATTCAAAGAAAGGAGGAGTCAAATGTTAGATCAGAAAGACATACAACTATTAGAGAAAATGTTCGAAAAATCTCAACAGAACATCATAAATACAGTAGATGAAAAAATAACTCACTCCGAAACCCGAATTCTAAAAGAAGTTGATAAGAAGATAGTAGCTTCTGAGACTCGGATACTGAAAGAAGTCGACAATAAGATAGCCGCTTCCGAAACCCGAATTCTAAAAGAAGTTGATAAGAAGATAGTAGCTTCTGAGACTCGAATTCTAAAAGAAGTCGACAATAAGATAGCCGCTTCCGAAACTCGAATTCTGAAAGAAGTCGACAATAAGATAACTGCTTCCGAAACTCGAATGCAGAAAGGATTCGATGCCAAGATGGATGAGAGGTTCACCAATACTGAAAATATGATTCTGAGAGAGATGGATCGTATGCAGGAGCGGATGGACAAAAGAATGGACGATATCCAGAGAAATATAGATGAACTCAACCAGTATTACAGGATCAGTAAAATGGAATCAGATAAGACTTCCGTGCTTTTACAGATGTACAGCGACATGCAGAAGCAGATCGCAGAAATACAGGCTAGTACATCGTTTTCGAAATAACTATACCACTCACTTGTCTGCGAATCCGATTGCACAGGTCTAAAAGCCTCAGCGTAGCCCGCTACGCCTGCGTTTTTAGACCTGCACACTCGAATCCGCATCCTACGCGATTGGTATAGTTATTTACGAAACGATGTACTAGGATCGCATAGAAGACAGAAAAACCTTCCGAAGGGAAATCAGCAGCCTCGAACAGCTGCTTTCCCTCCGGGAGGTTTTTAATTCTGCCTGAAAAAATAATATCCATAAAAATAATACCCACAAAAGAAAATATATACACTTGCAAGGCTACAATTTTGCGCTTATACTTTATACTAAAGTATGTAAAAACAGTACAATCGTATGTTGGAGACCCTATATGGACCAGAAACAATGGAAACAAAACCAAAGAATACAGAATCGAAATATATATAATAAAAGAATCAAAAGGGCATTTCTGCCTGTGACCTCAGGACTGCTTGCATTAATGGTAATGGTGAGTGGCTGCGCACTGCCCGGCAATTCAGGACAGGATACTGGGACCCAGGCAGCTGCAGATACCGATGAATCCGCAGTGGTTGACTACACCTGCATTGCCAATGAGGGTAGCCAGGAGAAAATATACGTGATTCTGAAAAATTACCACGGTGATTACTGGAAAAAGGTGATCCAAGGAGTTACAGAGGCAGCAGAACAGATAGATGAGGCTGTATATCTGGGCGGCATCAACAATGAGACAGATGTATCCGGACAGATTTCCCTTATAGAAAAAGCCCAACAGCAGGGTGCAGACGGAATCCTTCTGGCACCTGCCAATTCCAATGCCCTGGTAGAAAGCTGCCAGAAGATCAAAAACCAGAATATTTCCCTGGTACTCATCGATTCCTCTATTAACAGTGACGCCTACGACACCTGCTATATGACCGGAAATATGGAAGCAGGCCAGATCGCAGCCAGAGAAATGCTTTCCATGCTTTCAGAGCAGGGAAACACAGACAAGGACTCCTTGGAGGTGGGAATCCTTCTGTCCTCTGATTCATCCCAGGCCATGGTCAACCGTGTCTCAGGCTTCCTGGAATACTGGGCAAAATATGCACCTGAGAAATGGACTATCAACCAGGACATCCGCCTGAATGGAGGAGACATGGAGAATGCCCAGGCAGATGTGTCAGAGCTTCTTAGAAACAACAGACATATCAAGGGGTTGTATGGCTGTAACAACACCTCCACCAAGGGCATTGCAGCAGTGCTGATGAGAGCAGCCAGAAAGGATATTGTAATGGCAGGATTTGACCTGGCAGAGGAGACTGCCAGCCTGATCCGGGATCCGGATTATCATGGCATCACCCTTCTGCAGAAACAGGAGCAGATGGCATATAAGGGAATGCTTTCTCTGGATCAGCAGATCCGGGGAGAAAAGCCGGAACAGAAATATATAGATACCGGAGTGCTCCTGGTGGACAGAGATTATCTTTTGGAGAACGAGCAGAATGAGTGATAGAAGAAATAACACCAAAAAAAGAAAACTATATCTTGCCATATATCTGTGTCTCTGTCTGCTCATCATCCTTCTGGCTTATTTTCAGCTGAGCCGGATGGCCCGGGACTACAACACCCGGCACCTGGAACTAATCACCGGGCTTTATGCAGAGAAAATGAATGATTCCATGGAATATCTTCAGAACTATGCCCAGGACAATGTAAAGGTAGCCCAGGCAATGGAGGACAAAACTCCCGCCCAGATTCTTGCCTGTATGGAGGAGAACCTGGACAGCAGGGTATTCTGCGGCATTGGTCTGATCGGAGAGAATGGGGAGATCTATGGAAGTAAATATGCAGCTGCAGATATCCGCCAGGAAGGGCTGGATAAACAGGCTATGGAGGCAGAGGAGTTTTTTTACTCCGATCCCTACCAGTCCAGCGAGACAGGAAGCATGATCGTCACCACCTTCGTCCCTGTGCCGGATTCTTCCTGGCTGCACACCATTTATGGTCTGTGAGAATCGAGAATCTGAGGCAGTTTGGCGTATACGATCTTTTACGCGGCAAGGTCAGTGTCCATCTGTTGAAGACAGACTCTGAGAATTTCGTCACTTGTATTAGTAATTCCGGTACTGAGAGCTTTGAGGGAAGCTGGAATAACCTGCTGCTCCAACAGAGATATTTTCAATATGATGACGGATATTCCTACAGCCAGTGGGTCAGAGACATGCGCTCTGGCAAAAAAGACGGCAGGTTCTCAGCCGCCATCCGGGGTGTGGAATCCACCATCTCCTACAGGAGCATTACCAGCATGCCGGGCTGGTACGTAATTGTAGAGCTGGCAAACAAAGACATCTCCGACATTACCCAGCAGTTCTCCCTGCTTGGAGGAACCTTCGGATGCATTCTGGTAGCCATTACCCTGATCTACATGCTGTCCATCCTGCTGCTGGAGAAAAAGGACAAAAAGGTTTATATGGGCCTGTCTGCCACAGACCCCCTTACAGAACTTCTGAACCGCCGTGCCCTCCAGAACGCAGTGGAAGAGGAACTGAAGAAAAAGGCAACCGGTTATTTCATATTTATAGATATCGACAACTTCAAAACCTACAATGACACCTACGGCCACAGCAACGGAGATCTGTGCCTGAAGCACTGTGCCCGCACTATGAAAAAGTGCTTCCCGGAAGACAGCATCCTGGGCCGCTACGGAGGCGATGAATTTGTAGTCTGTCTGAAAGGTGCCACCCAAGAGGAAACCTATGCCGATATGCAGGAATTCCAGAGCTGGCTTACCCCGCTGACCCTGTCCACAGGAGAAGTGGCAGAGCTTTCCGTCAGCGCCGGTGGCGCTGCCTACCCAGATCAGGGCGAAGACTTTGTATCCCTGTGCCGAAGTGCAGACGCAGCACTGTATGAAGTGAAACAGAACGGTAAGGGAGACTTCCGGGTGAAAGGCTGACATAGAAACAAACCAAAGAAAAAATTGAATAAGAATACACAAAAGAAGAAACAGTAGTGAACAGACAAGATAGCCTGTAAACTGCTGTTTCTTTTATTAGGATATAGCCCAAAACGTACTGAAAATTCGTGGAGTATTTTACTCTACGAAAAAAGGCCCCCGGGACTCCCATAAACAGGGAATTCCGGGGGCTTTTGACAGCTTTTGACCAGAATTAATTGACGGCAAAAAGGCCGGAGAGCTTCTGCATGTTCTGGTGCTTCAGCTCCATGGAAGGATGGACATAACGATTCATAGTAATATTTACATTGGCATGTCCCAGAATCTCACTTAAACTTTTTACATCAAAGCCAACCTCCACACAGCAGGTAGCAAAGGTATGACGCAACGCGTGGAAATTTACGGGCTCCAGACCACACTGCTCCTGCACATACCGGAAATAATTCTGCATGACCCTGGGCTCCACATATTTCTCCTCTCCGCAGGCCAGCACAAACCCCTGCCTGTCCGGAAATTCCCTGGCAATCAGACGTCCCAGGCTTTCCGGCAGAGGAATGGTCCGCATAGAACATTTGCTTTTGGGAGTAGAAATCTTTACCGTGGTTTTGGTATTGCCGGAACCATTGGTCTGAAGCCGCTGCATAGTCTGGTGCACATAGATAAAGCCCTCTGTCAGGGAAATGTCCTCCCACTGCAGCGCACAGATCTCACCAATACGCAGTCCGGTAAAAAGACAGATCAGGATTCCCAGATTGCGCTCATTTATATGAGAATAAAGATATCTGCACAGAATATCCTGGGAAGACCGCGACAGTACAACCGTATCCGGAGAGATCTGGCGGATTGCGATTTCCCTTCCTGTGGCAGCCGGCCTCATACCCTGCACCTGGGCAAAGCGCAGAATATTTCTCAACAGGGACAGAATATCGGATACGGTTTTGGCAGACAGCCCTTCTCTGGCAGCTCCGCCGTGGGTGAGCAGATGGTCACAGCATTTCTGGATTTTATTGGAGGTAAGTTCTGAGATAAGGATCTGGGATAATTCAGGCAGCAGATAGGAATTGAGCAGATTGGTATACTTTATATAGGAAGATTCTTTGATTTTTGGCTGTATGGATACCAGCCAATCTCCGGAAACCTTGGCAAAGGACTGGGGCTGCAGAGGAACTATATCCGGCACCGAAGGATCTGCAACAAGGTCTGCCACTGCCTGGCTTCTTTTTTTGCGCACCTCATTATAGGTGGAAGCATACACAGAACCGTAGACGGCTTTTCCCTGGGGAGTCCTGGCTTTGATATAACGGCCCTCCCAGCGGCCATCTTTACGTTTGTAGATATTTTCTCCTTTTCTTGACATGATGTAACTCCTTTCGATAAAATATAGGAACATAACTGTCCGACAAGTCTAAATATAGTTGCGCGACAACTGTCTGACCATAATTGCAACGGCAAATAGCACCCAAGTCAGCCCGATTTGGTCATGACTTTTGCAGGGATAAATTAAAAACCATATAAAAACTCCCTCTGTTTGTTAAAAAACTTTGTCATAAACAGAAGAATTTCACAGATTCGTCACAGAAATATTGACAAATTGTGCTACCGTATATAAAATAAAGAGAGTTGAAAGGGACTGGAAAAGTCTGAAACCAGATTCGTAGAGTAAAATACTCTACGAATCCTGTCGAAATCTGCGAAAAAGGAGTGATCGTCATCTGGTACTTATGCGACTGTGGGGAACAAAACCCGACAGAATTTGCCAGAATCTGCAGACAAAGCCTCTCTGCCCGTGCATTGGAGGACGCTTTTGTGCCCACCTATGACCGGATGAAACGGTATCAGGGGGAGTGGCATGTGGAACAGGGGATTGCATTTCCGGATGTTATTTTTCTGGAAAGCGAAGATCCGGACACTTTGGAACAGGAATTTCATGATAAATGTCCTGACAGCCGTATGATCCGCTTATCTTCGGAACAGAAAGGACTGTTTGCGCAACTCTTTGGGGAGGAAAAGCATATGTCACTGTCAAAAGGACATATCCGACAGGGACAGACCTGTGTTACCCAGGGGCCTTTGCAGGGAAAGGAAGATCTGATCCGGAAAATTGACAGGCATAAAAGACTGGCGAGGCTGGAAGCGCCGGCGGGAGAGGGTACACAGACGCTATATGTAGGTCTGGAAATAATTTCCAAAAGTTAAATGACTGTGTCAGACGCAATCATAAAGAGGGAGAAAACGTAACAAGAAGGAGAATATGAAAACGTGTATAGAAAAGATACGGATGGATGGCTGAAGCATTGGGATTTTATCCTGTTGGATATGATTTGTCTGCAGCTGGCTTTTGTGCTGGCTTACGGATTAAGCGGATATGGGTTTAATCCCTATCAGACCATGCTTTATCGGAATATGTCAATTTATATAGAAGTGGCGGACCTTGCAGTCCTTTTTCTGCTTGGCACTCTGAGAAATGTGCTGAAGAGAGGATATTACAGGGAGTTTCTGATTACTGCCTATCAGAGTATCGTGATGGGAGCTGTGTCTGTCCTTTATCTGTTCCTCATACAGCAGGGACAGATGTATTCCAGACTGGCTATGATTTTGACATTTGTGCTGTATACTTTGTTGGCCTACATTACCAGAATTCTGTGGAAAAGATTTTTACAGAGAAGGAGAAAGGAAGTCGGAAACCATTCTCTGCTTATTGTAACCACTGAGAAGATGGCTGTAAAAGTAATCCATAATGTTCAGGAGCAGAATTATTCCAGATATGTGATCTCCGGAGTAGTTCTGCTTGACCGTGATCTGACTGGTCAAAAGATTGCGGGAATTCAGGTTGTAGCTAATGCGGAAAACGCTGCAGAATACGTATGCCGGGAATGGATTGATGAGGTATTGGTGGTTACACCAGAAGAAATCCCTTATCCGGACAAACTGTTGGAACAGTTTTCGGAAACTGGTGTGACTGTGCATCTGAATCTGGCAAAGATTAACAGTGAATCAGGGAAGCGACAGTTTGTGGAAAAAATCGGCAATTATACAGTACTGACTACAAGCATTAATTATGCGTCAGCTCGTCAGCTTTGTTTAAAAAGATTGATGGATATAGCAGGAGGATTGGTAGGATGCATTTTTACCACCATCTTGTTTGTTTTTGTAGCACCGGCTATTTATATTGCGTCTCCGGGACCGATTTTCTTTTCGCAGGAACGTGTGGGAAAGAATGGAAAGAAGTTTAAGATGTATAAATTCCGCAGTATGTACATGGATGCGGAAGAACGAAAAGCAGAGTTGATGAAGGATAACAAATTAGGGGATGGAAAAATGTTTAAGCTGGATTTCGATCCTCGGGTTATTGGAAATAAAGTTTTGCCAGATGGAACTCGGAAGACGGGGATTGGTGACTTTATAAGGCGTACAAGTATTGATGAATTTCCTCAGTTCTTCAATGTACTGAAAGGAGATATGTCCATTGTGGGAACCAGACCACCGTTAATATCAGAAACAAATCTTTATGAACTGCATCACAGGGCACGACTGGCGATAAAACCAGGGATTACGGGCATGTGGCAGGTTAGTGGGAGAAGTGATATTACGGATTTTGAGGAAGTGGTGAAGTTAGACAAAGAATATATTGAGAATTGGGATATTGGGTTGGATTTGAAGATATTGCTGAAAACGGTAATGGTGGTGATTAGAAAGGATGGATCGGTGTGAGAAAATGATGATAGCGGACGGGGAGAACCTATCCACTGTTTGATGTGGAGAAAAATATAGATTGGTTGGAGAGATGTAATAGAGAAGAAAAGATTAAGTTAGCTGTTGTTGGTAGTGTAGTGATAATAGGCACGAGAAATTCTTGTGACGACACCAACGAATGTCTACCGGACAAAATCAGTTGCGGTCTGATGGACTATGGTGGAGTTGAATATACATACAAATATAAGTCTTTTTGCATAAATATGCGCCGTATTTTACTGTGAAAATCATGTTTTGTGCAGTAGGGCGTTAATACTGATAACTGCATTTATCTGCGTGTTGTTGGGTAAGCGTCATTGACGATATCAGCGGATAGACAGGTCTATGCGAAATTATACGTTTTCCGGTCGGTGTATGCTTTGGAGAAACAGCTGCATAACCGTTTGGAAATAGGCACGGATTGTTTAGCACAGACCTGTCATCGGCAATGAATTGGAAAAGAGAAGCTGTGGAAGATATCCACAGAGAGGATTTATAGAATAACAAAGCGATAAACGCTGAGGCAGTAAAAAACAATAGAAAGATTGAGGTGTAAAGATTATGTACGATTATTTGGTGGTTGGTTCTGGATTATACGGAGCCACGTTTGCGCAGCAGGCTAAAGCACACGGTAAATCAGTCCTTGTTATCGACAAGAGACCGAACGTTGCTGGCAATATCTATACAGAAAAGGTTGAAGGTATCAATTTCCATAAGTATGGCGCGCATATTTTTCACACCAATAATAAGGAAGTCTGGGATTACCTGCAGCAGTTCACTGTTTTCAACCGTTTCACAAACTCTCCAGTAGCAAACTATAAGGGCGAACTATACTCCATGCCTTTTAATATGTATACGTTCAATAAAATGTGGGGCGTTGTGACACCAGAAGAGGCTCAGAGCAAGATTGACGAGCAGCGCAAGGAAATCATAGGCGAGCCGAAGAATCTGGAAGAGCAAGCGATTAGTCTTGTCGGTAGAGACATTTATGAAAAGCTGGTCAAGGGCTACACGGAGAAACAATGGGGGCGTGACTGCAAGGATTTGCCTGCGTTCATTATTAAACGTCTGCCTGTGCGCCTGACATTTGATAACAACTACTTCAACGCTCTTTACCAAGGGATCCCGATTGGTGGATATACACAGATGGTGGAGCACATGCTTAAGGGTATCGAAGTTCGGCTTGGTGTGGACTACCTGGAAAATAAAGATGAGCTGGACAAGCTGGCGGAAAGAGTTGTTTATACCGGACCAATTGATGCTTATTTCAATTATTCCCTCGGTTATCTGGAGTACCGTTCTGTTCGCTTTGAAAACGAAATCCTCGACAAGCCGAACTTCCAGGGCAATGCCGCTGTGAACTACACAGATCGAGAAACACCGTGGACACGCATTATCGAGCATAAGTGGTTCGAGTTCGGTAAGGATGAAAACGGGAATGATTTGCCGAAGACCATAATATCCCGTGAGTACAGCTCTGAGTGGAAACCTGGAGATGAACCGTATTATCCGGTCAATGATGCGAAGAATGGGACGCTCTATGCCGACTACAAGAAGCTGGCCGAGGGTGAGAAGAATATTATCTTTGGCGGGCGACTGGGCGAGTACAAGTACTATGACATGGATGCTGTGGTGGCATCGGCGTTGGAGATGAGCGAGAAGGAATTGGCTTAAAGCCTAATACGGATTAAAAGGGGTAGATGATATGAGCCAAAATAAATCAAACGAATCATATAAAAAAAACAAACCATTAGACATAAAAATCATTATAGCGGCGCACAAGAAATATCGTATGCCGCAGGATGATATATACATACCACTACATGTCGGAGCTGAGGGTAAGGAGTCAATTGGCTATCAGGGCGATAATACCGGAGAAAACATATCAAAGCTTAATCCTTACTTCTGTGAACTTACCGGAATGTACTGGATGTGGAAGAATCTGAAAACTGATTATTTGGGATTAGCACATTACAGACGACATTTCTGCTTACGGAAGAAGACAGCCGAGAACGGTGAAGAAAGTAAGTGGAAATCAGTATTAAACAGCAAAGAAGCGCAGATTCTGTGTAAACAATACGACGTTATCGTTCCTGAAAAGCGCCACTATGTGATTGAAACCTTAGAGTCGCATTACGCACACACTCACTACATAGAACATTTGGAGAAGACAAGGAAAATCATCAGCGAACGATATCCGCAGTATCTTGATAGTTATGACAAGATTCTTAAAAAGAAAAGCGGATATATGTTCAATATGTTCGTGATGAGAGCGGATCTTGTTGACGAGTACTGCTCGTTCCTTTTTGATGTGTTGCATGAATTGGATAAAAGAGTGGATACGAGCAACTACTCCGCATTCCAAGCTCGGTATCCGGGTAGAGTTGGAGAGATCCTGCTTAATGTCTGGCTTGACAAAAAAGTTGGAGAGCAAGGGCTGAAGGTAAAGGAAATCCAGCATATACACATGGAGCCGATTAATTGGTGGAACAAAGGGACTGCATTCCTGAAAGCTAAGTTTTTGGGCAAAAGATATGAGCATGGGTTTTGATAGAAGGAAAGCCATTGCCGGTAAAAGAGTTATATGAAGGGGCGAAACACAGTGAGCTTAAAGACTAAAATAAAAAATGATATGTGGAAAGTGAACTATGTAGTTCCTTTCATAAAGAAGCATCAATTTGATGAAAAAGGCAAAGCTGATATGCTGCGGCATGTGGCTAAGGCATATTCAAGCATTAAGGCTGTCAAGGTGAGTGGTAAGCGAACTGTAGGGAATGACACAAGGGTATTACTTGAGAATGTGAATGTCACTTTAGATAAAGACAGCCATTTTGTATATTTCCTTGATGAAAGCAAAACCATCGCCGTTCCGGGAAACATCCTCAGCAACTTCACGTTGGATTATGACAAAGTTGTTCATGGAGCTTTTAATGATCTGGCAAGTAGAAACATTGGAAAAGATGAATATGGGCAGGAAGCGAAAGCTGTAGCTGATGGTATTGAGACTCTTCGTGTTCGTATCCTTACTACATTAAAGGCATCAGACAACACATATAAGGAAAGACAGATTGAGTATTTTAAGAATACGCTCTCAAGACCAGCACTGCATTTTGATGAGGCATTGCAGCGGATTCTCTTTTTTAATCAGATTATGTGGCAGACGAGGCATCGCTTGAATGGACTTGGACGTTTGGACTATATCCTCGCTGATTTATACGATGCTGATGTGAAAGACGGTTTGCTAACATATGAATCTGCATCTGCTTATATTGCGGACTTCCTTAGCAATCTGAGCAAGTATCCTGAATATAAGAGCGATGCCCTTGAAGGGGATATTGGGCAGATTATTATTCTTGGTGGCAATCAGCCCAACGGTAAATATTTTTGCAATGATCTTACGGAGATATTCCTGAAAGAGCAGGCGAATCTAAAGAAGCCGGATCCGAAGACATTCCTGCGTGTTGGAAAGATTATGCCGGACAGCCTCCTGAAACTCGCCGTGTTATGTCTTACAGCAAAGACTGGAAGCCCACTGTTTTCAAATGATGAGGTTGTTATTCCTGCTCTTAAAGGATTTGGAATGCCGAATGAGGACGCCTACTCGTATTGCGTTTCAGCTTGTTGGGAACCATATATCGTAGGTAAGTCGCTTGACCAGAATAACATTATGGTATTCGACTATTTTAAGGCACTAGATGCAGTTCTTAACAATGGAGTAGAGTATAGAAGTATTGAAGAGCTGGTAGAATCTTATATCAAAGAAAACGGGAAGTGTTTTAAAGAGTTCCTACAGAGCGTAGATGAGATGAAGTGGGCGAAAGATCCGCTTGTTTCCATTTTTATGGATGGTTGCGCTGAAAAGAGAAAGGATGTATCCGAGGGCGTTGCCAAATATAACAACTATGGAATTACGACTGTTGCGCTTTCCAATGTAGTGGACAGTCTGTTCAATATCAAAAAACTGGTATTCGAGGATAAGAAATACTCACTTGCCGAGATGAATAAGGCGAGAGTGGAGAATTTTGATGGTGCCCCGGAAATGTTTATAGAGGTGACATCTCTTAAAAAGTCCTACGGGCATGATGATGCTGAAGTGGAAGCACTGGTCAACCGTATCACATCCTCTATTGCTTCTATAGCAAAGAGCTATCATAACGCTTTGGGCGGTACAGTGAAGTTTGGCCTAAGTTCTCCTGGCTATAACATCTTAAGCAAGAAGATGTCGGCAGACTTTTCGGGCAGAAAGAATGGAAAGCCTTATAATACGCATATTTCTTGCACGGACGCAGGATACACGGAAATTGTAAGATTTGCCGGAAAACTTCAATACGGTGATCAGCGTTTTAATGGCAATGTCATCGACTTCTTTATGACAGAATCGTTGATTGATGAAAACACTGATAAATTTGTCCTGTTCATGAAGGGTGCAATAGCATCCGGCTTCTTCCAGATGCAGATGAACCTGATTGACAGCAGAACGCTTATTGATGCTAAGGCTCATCCGGAGAAGTATAAAGGGCTAATTGTTAGAGTATGGGGATTTTCTGCGTACTTTAACGAATTACCAGAGAGCTATAAAGATTTGTTGATTGAGAGAGCTTTAGCTGCGGAGAAAGTGGCGTAACAGAAACCATTATATAAAGGAACCGATAGGAACACATTAGATGAATTTGAAGAAAATTTTGAACGGCTATCCGCAGAGATCAGCTGACAATATTATAAAAATGATTCAGCCATACGATGTGGTATCATTTGACGTATTTGACACCTTGCTTAAACGAAATGTTGAATCAGAGAGTGATGTATTTGATCTTGTGGAAAGAAAGTACAATTCGACTCATGACAAAAAGATAGATGGTTTTAAAGAGTTTCGCAAGAAAGCTGAATCTGAAGCCAGAGAGAAGAATGTTTCAAAGGAAGTCACTATTGACGACGTATATGCGTGTTTAAACAATAAAACTGTTGGCGGGGCTGTAGTAAACGAACTGATTGCAGCAGACCTGTGCTCAATAGAAAAAGAAGTCGAAACAGCAGTATGCACAGCTAATCAGCTGATGATGGCTGTATTCGATTATTGCAAAGAAACTGGGAAGAGAATATTGATAATCTCTGATATGTACTGGCCTGCTTCGTTTGTGGAAGAGCTGCTGAGAAATAACGGAATAGTCGGGTATGATGCGATTTACGTTTCAGCTGAATATGGAGTTCAGAAAAGACAGAAGGGAGCATTATTTAAGGTCGTTGCTGAAAAAGAAAATATCGGCATAAAAAGATGGGTGCATATAGGAGACAATAAAAAAGGTGATTACCTTTCCGCAAAAAGTGCTGGCATTGCGACTGTGAATATTGCAACCCATTATAGAAATACAGAGTATCTCCATAAGAGTGAAAGAACCGATTTAGACAAAAAAGTGATCAGTTCTTTCATAAATAATCGTATCAGTGTTATAGATGCTACTGGAAATGGTGAAAAGGTAGAATATAACGATGTAAAACTGGGCTATGAGATTTATGGTCCGCTGCTTTATTTCTTCGTGAAATGGTTACATGACAGGATTCCACAGAACGTAACGGTTTTTTTCTTTGCAAGGGACTGTTATGTTGTGAAGAAAGCGTATGAAGCACTTTATGGAGCAGAGGATAGATATAAATATTTTCTTGGATCAAGAAAAAGTTTGATTTTAGCAGCATTGCATAAGGATGCCTCACTAGAAACAGTAGCCAGAATGTTAAAGTCCGAGCAGGCTCAAATGACTGTGCATGGATTCCTGACAAAACTGAACTTAAATCCTAAAGACTATGAAAGCGAAGCGGTGGCGTCTGGTTTAAAGCTTAGTACGGTTATTTATAGAGATCGACTGACAGAAAACCAATATTTTGTAGAGTTTTATAATCGTATTCTTCCAGATGTGATTGACAAGGCAAATCAGAATTACGAAGGCATTAAGAATTATATCAATGAATTGAACTGTACTAAAGATGTCGTTGTCATAGATATTGGCTGGCGTTGTACCATGCAGTTCTGTTTACAAGAAGTCTTCCCGGAATATAACTGGAAGGGATATTACTTAGGTGTCCGTGAGGATGCGGTTGTTGATGCGGGAAGTCAGGCTGAGGGCTTTTATCTCAATGGCGAGAACGATATCGAGAAAAGATGCTTTCTGGCATCAATGACAGCATTGATTGAGATTTTTTTCTCTGCACCACACGGGTCTGTTACGGGTTATAGTGGCAACGGCGAGGTTTTGTTCGCTCCATATGAATGTCAGGATGATGAGGAACACAGAAAGTTTTTTAATGATATTCAAAACGGAGCGTTGCGTTTTACTACTGATTTTGGCAAAGCTGCCGTTTCAGAGTTTGTGAATGCAACATGTTCAAATATGTTGCTTGGGTTAGAGGTGCTTTGTGAAAAAGCCAATAGACGCGAGCTCAAAAAAATAGGAAATTATCCGTTTCATTTGGGCGTTGGTGTAGTAAATGCGGCTGACCCTAAGTCATTGTGGAAATACATAATGAATCCTAAATTTTTTCTATATGACTTTTCAAACTCTACATGGAAGGTGGCGTTTTTGAAGAGGTTGATAAAGCTAAAGCTACCGTATTATAAAATATTTTGTTGGATTTATAGACACAAGGAGTAAGGGTGTAGGAAAAGTGGTAGGAAAGCATATAAAAGTATTAGAAGTAAATGTTGATGATCTTCACACAGGCGGTGTTTATTCGCTCGTGAAGAATGTAATCGAACATTCGAGCAAAGAAATACAGATTGATATAGGTGCAATTGAGAAATTCGTAAATCAAAAGAATGTGGAGCATTTTGAAGCACTTGGAAGTAAAGTCTATTATTTAGGCTATGAGGGAAGCAAATGGAAAAAACAGATTGTCTGTTATAAAAATCTAAAAAAACTCCTGGAAGAAAAAAAATATGATTTTGTCCATATTCATGCTGATGTGGCAAATAAATTGCTTGTTTCTGCGTTGGCTGCAAAAAGAGCCGGTGTGAAACGTGTTGTTGTTCACTCACATGCAGCTGGGGTTGATGGAAATCACAGAACTTTTAAGGTAGTGGTACATCGATTATGCAGAATGTTTTTAAAGAATGTGGCTACGGACTTTGTAGCCTGTTCTGATGTGGCAGCAGTATGGATGTACCCTGGAATTCCAAAAGAAAAAGTTATGATTATCCAAAACGGAATTGATCTCGAAAAATTCCGTTTCAAGGATAATATCCGTCAGAACACCAGGGAACAGCTGGGTATAACAGATGAGGTATTGATAGGTCATGTGGGTAGATTTGCCCATCAAAAAAATCATGAGTACATTCTCAAGATAGCGAAGGCTCTAAAAGAAAAGCAAATGCATTCTAAGATTCTATTGGTTGGAGAAGGACCAGAGAAAGATAGAATTAAGGCCGTAGCGGAAGAAATGAATTTGAATGATATTCTCGTTTTCTACGGTACTTCAAATGAAGTTGAAAAGCTATTCATGGCGATGGATGTATTTGTTCTTCCCTCGCATTTTGAAGGGCTGCCAATCGTAGGTGTAGAGGCGCAGGCATCAGGACTTCCGGTTATATTCTCTGATAAAATTACCTCACAGGCAAAGCTGCTAGATGACGTAACCTTCCTAGGAATCGAGGATGCCGATATTAGTAGTTGGGTTGATGACGTAAACCATTATGGAAGTATGCGCAAGGACAGAACAGAAGCGTATAAAAGACTTCGAGAAGAGAAATATTCTATTGAGGATACTGTGCAGAGTTTCATGAGTTTGTATTTGGAGGTGAAAAAATGATTTATATTGCAGCACATAAAGAATTTGATGTTCCTCGACTGGAAAACTATGTGCCATTACAAGTAGGAGCAGAGGGAAAGGAAAGCCTTGGTTATCTGCAAGATAATACCGGAGATAATATATCAATAAAAAACCAAAATTTCTGTGAGCTTACAGGTTTATATTGGATTTGGAAGAATACAACTGACGAGTATAAGGGACTTGTTCATTACAGACGTTATTTTGGAAAAAGTAATCTGAGCAGCAAAATGACGAATGTTTACACATATGATGAAATGCTTGGTTTCTTAAAGGGGGCTGATATAGTTCTTCCTTATATCGAATACTTTAAGCAAAACGCAAAAGAAGAACTTCTTGTGGAGTGCTGTACCCCGGAAATTTTTGACGAGCTTAGAAGAATTGTAGCAAATATGCATCCGGAATATATAACGGCATTCGATCAGTATTTTGCACAGAACAAGTCGGTACTGTTCAATATGATGTTTTGCAGGGCGGAAATTTTTGATGCGTACTGCGAGTGGCTTTTCTCCATTCTTTTTGAGTTAGAGAAGTCTGTGGATTTAAACAAGCTAAACGTATATCAGAGGAGGCTATATGGTTTTTTAAGTGAACGTCTTCTGAATGTGTGGCTGATTAAGAATAAACAAACTATAAGGCATGTGAATATTATTAATTCGGAGATGCCGGAAAAAGAAAAGATTGTATTATTGCTTCGCCGATTGAAGCATAGATATTTTCATAGTTAGGAAGAGACACAATGAAGAAGAATTCGATTTCTCTATTTACATATACGTTAGCGCTACTGATTATTTTAAATTGTTATTCCCTTGTGTGCATGATATATCCGAACCAAATCTTCTATATTTTGACGAACGCAAATTTTGCACTATTGTTTTTACTGCGTGGGAAAATAAAACTCAAAAAAAATATATCTGCTTTAGTTGCGTTGTATTTTGTCTGCATGCTGCTCCTTATAATACGAGGCTTTTTCAGTTATGAATTTATGCTTTCTTGTGTCCTTCCTTTTGTATTCACAGCTTTGTATTTTGATAGAACAGATGTAGTACTTGATTTTTGGGAAAAGTATACAAATATCGTAGCAATCATATGTCTATTGAGTTTGGTGTTTTATATTTTTGCATCTAATCTGCATCTAATTAGCCCAACAGCTATTTATTCCTCAGATGAGGTAGGGTGGGGCACTAATGTCTATAAAGATTACTTTCATTTATATTGCGAAGGGCAGGAGGTGTATGCTCTAGGGTATTCAGGCGTGAGAAATATAGCATTATTTGTAGAGGGTCCTATGCTTACTTTTGTTGGTTGTCTTGCTTTATATTATGAGCTTTTTCTTAGAATCAAGGGTATTCGGAATGCGGTAGCGCTTACTATAATTTTAGCTATTGCATCATCTCTTTCAACAACCGGCCTTTTGCTAATTGCTGTGATGCTGTATTTGAGGTCCTACGATAGAATAAAAAAGAACAAATTTTTAAAGTTCGTTTGTCTTCCAGTTGTTATTGCTGTTTTAGTTTATTTTGGGGCGTATGTGATCCAAGATAAATTTGTTAGCAATGTTTACTCTGCTTCCGTTCGTACAGATGATATTTTAGCATCATTAAAATGCTTTACTAGCGATCCGATTAACGGGATAGGTTATAATAATTTAAAAGGCATTAATCCTTTTAGGCTTTACAAGAGAACTGATGCTGGATTGAGTACAGGTCTTGGTGGAATATTAGCATATGGTGGACTATTGTGGGGCCTATGGTATATCGTCCCGGTTGTGATTGCAGTTAAGAAATATATCTCACAACCTAAGTATCGGAATGTTTTGGGATTCGTATTTCTTTACATGGCACTTCTTGTTGTAACAGTAGTTCAGTCAAGAATATTATGTACTGTATGTATGACGATGTCGTGGATAATTACAATGGATTCGAGTATTGCGAAGGAACAGCTTGTAGAAGTTAAAGAACGTAAGGCTGTGGGAAAGAAAATCAGAGTTAAAATGAGGTGAGGCTATTATGGAAAATGGATATAGAACTAAAGTTGGAGTTATAACATATCATTCTGCCTATAACTTTGGCTCTGTTTTACAGGCTTTAGCTACTCAAGAAGCAATCAAGCGTTTGGGGTATGAAGCTGATATTATTAATTATAGAATGAAAAGGCAGAAGCAGTACTACCAAAAACTTTACAGGACGGCGTTTGGTTCCAAGACATTTATTAAGGATCTCATTATGATGCCGGTAAGGGGAAAAAGGCTTCAGAGAGCAAAGGCATATGAACAATTTATCGAGTCAAGATTGAACATTACAAAGGAGTTTGAAGTTCCGGAAGCAGCGATGCAGGTATTTGCTGAATACCCCTGTATTGTTAGCGGAAGCGATCAGATTTGGAATTTTCATTCAAATGAACTGGAAGGGCAAGCAATCGATTATATGAAGCCGTATTTATTGTCTGACTTTAACGGCAAGAAGGTTTCTTATGCATCTTCGATAAGTAACATGTCTGATGTGGAGCTTGATTCAATTATCGGCTACATTTCTCAGTTTGACCATCTTTCGTTCAGAGAGGCAAGTAGCAATAAAAGAATAAATGAAAAATACAAATTGGGATCGATCAATGTTCCGGATCCTACGTTTCTTCTATCCAGAAAAGATTGGATTGATTTGTTGGACCTAAAACAGAACAAAGATGAAAGGTATATTTTGTATTATTCGTTACGTAGCTATAAACCGCAAAGAGAGCGCATTGCATTGCTTAAACAAATCTCGGAGCGTACTGGATATAAAATAAAAGTGGTTACACCTTTTGTTTATTTAAACTATACAGATGATTGCTTTGAAATTCATCCGGAATTTGGTCCGCTGGAGTTTATAAGTAACATCATGAATGCTGAGATGATTATAACAGATTCTTACCATGGAACTATACTATCGGTCAATTTCGAGAAGAATTTTTTCTCGATGTGCGAAAATACAGGAAGCGAGTTCAGAAAGACAGATATCCTGTGTCAACTGGGACTCGAAAACCGCATAATCGCTGATATTGAAGAATCCTTTACAAAGCTTGATTCTGCAATCGATTATACACAAGTAAGGCTAAAGGTCGAGGCTCTGCGCACGATTGGATATGATTATTTAAAAAACGCACTGAGTTCAGATTAAAGGCTGTTTTGTTGATTACAGGGATTGACTATGAAGAAGTGTGATTTTTTTTGCCATTGATACTTAGGTTACTTAAGGGTATTACATGAAAATGTTAATTGGACAAAGTAAAATAATATCTATGGACTCGATTAAAGAGTAGCCCTAAGTATACCATTAATAACATATAAGGAATATGCCGTATGACTGAACAGAATAAAAGCAGTAAACTTTCAGAGCTAAAGAAAAACACTCTGATCATTGGAATAGCAACATTCGGAAGCAAAGCGATATCCTTTATCCTTGCTCCATTGTATTCATACTACCTGACAACAGCGGAATATGGTACTATGGACTTGGTGACAACAACGGCTTCGTTGTTGCTGCCAATCCTTATGGCGGATGTCTATGAAAGTGTCTTTCGCTTTACAAGTGATCCGGATGAAGACAATAATAAAGTATTGACTAATTGCTCTTTGATTGCCTTGATTGGTACAATTATAGGAGCATTGCTCATCATACCAATTTCTCTGATATATCAGAATCTTCCCGTAATATTGATTATTTATCTTTATGTGGTCATAGATGGTTTTACTTTGATTTTTAGTTGGTATGAGCGTGGAAGTGGCAAAATAAAGGTATTTGCTTTTTCAGGGGTTGTGAACTCGGCTTTCCAGCTGGTATTTACTTTTCTTTTTATTGTTTTGCTTAGATATGGCCTGAATGGCTGGTATATTGGATTCCTTTTCGCAAAAATTATAACATTTGTCTATCTTTTTATTAATGTAAGGCCTTTTAAAGTTATCAAAAGACAGCATCTTGATAAGGCTTATCAAAAAAGACTGCTAAAGCATTGTATTCCACTTATGCCTACAACGGTTATGTGGTGGGTCTTGAATGTGTCCGATCGGTATGCTATTGGCATTTTTATGGGAATGGCAGCAAACGGTATCTACGCTGTTTCCAATAAAATACCTTCGATTTTAAATGCATTTGAGAGTATATTTTATCAGGCTTATCAAACGACGGCAATCAACTCTCTCGATGATAAGGAGCGTAATAACTTTTACAGTAGAATATTCAACAACTACTTTGTGTTTATGATGCTGGGCTATGTCGGTATTCTAGTGGTGTCTCGTCCAATGATCATTTATTTGTTTGATTCGAGTTATGCTGAGGCTTGGCTATATATTCCTCCTCTGCTTGCTGGAGCTGTTGCACATGCTATTGCATCTAACCTTGGTTCATACTATGTTTTGTTCTATCAAACAAAAGGGGCTTTCCTGACTAGTGTTTGGGGAGCATTGACAAATATAGTTTTAAATTTTTTGCTCATTCCCTATTTTGGACTTATGGCAGCGGCTTTGACCACTCTTACGGGTTATATAGTAATGTTCTTTTTACGGTGGAGGGATATTAAAAAGTTCATAACGATAAAATTGGAATTAAAAAGAATCTTAATTATGCTGTCAATTTCTGCTATTCAAACTGCACTTTATTTTTGGAATAGTTGGTTTGGGATAGCTGCAATGGCTCTTGTGGGGTGTATTGCTCTTGCGATAAATAAAGATATGCTACTGCGACTTGTGAAGAGAAAATAATGCTGCCTCGTCCACGAAAAGCGAAGGGGTCGTTGAATTCGATGAGCTAGGAGGAAATGATGTATATGGTGCAACAGGTAAATAAACTTGGAAAAAGCGATTGGTACATGGCTTGGTATCAAGATGATGAAGTGCTTATGAATAGTTCATCGGGTGGTGCGTTTACAGCAATTGCTGAAGTCGTTCTTCAAGATAATGGCGTTGTATTTGGTGCGACATTTGACGAGAAGACATGGGATGTCTATCATAAGCCGGTTACCTGCATTGAAGAATTAAATGATATTCGCGGTAGCAAGTATTATCAAAGCCAGGCGTTTTTAGCATATGCTGACTGCAAAAAATATTTGGATGCGGGAATAGAAGTTCTCTTCTCAGGTACGGCTTGCCAAGTGGCAGCATTGAAAAACTATCTCGGAAAATCATACGACAACCTAATCACAGTTGATGTGCTTTGTCATGGTGTTACTTCGAAATCTGTTGTTAAAAAATATGCGACGGCCGAAGAGCGAAAAGCCAGACAGCCTATTAAAAGCATTGCTTTTCGCCAAAAAGGTTTGATACCTTGGAGAAATGGTTGTGGCACCTCAATGCTGTTAAACTATACAGATGGAACGCAAAAAGTAATAACAGACGGCATCGATTCATTTTTCTTGGCTTTCAGTGGAAATCTTATACTAAGGCCATCCTGTTATGAATGTCATTTCACTGGCACGGATCGTATTTCAGATTTTACACTTTCCGATTATTGGGGTGCGGATGATACTTGTGCGAGTGAATATAATCTTGAAAAAGGAATCAGTGTTCTGGTTGTAAACACAGATAAAGCGAGAGATCTGTTAAACCGTGTGTCAAAAGATTTTATATATGGGCCAATTGATCCGATGGAGCGTGCCGTTCCATGTAATTTGGCATTTACAAAGCCTCAGCCAAGAAATGAAAAAAGAGCATCTTTTTTTGCGGAGTATCAATCCACCGATTATGATCGCCTGATTCATAAACTATATAGACCCTATTTGATTAAGAGGTGCGTTAAACAAGGCGTTAAAATGGTAGTAGGTCCAAAAGGAGTAGCTATGATTAAGAGTACATTTAAAAAATTAACGGGGGGGGGTATAGAGAATCTACTTTCTCTGTCCGCATATCCCAATCTGCTTGTTATGTCTTTCCAGCCTATTCTGAAAGCTCACAGCTTGGCTATTTAGGGGAGGCTGCTGCATGAATATTAAGAGAATTATAAATAAGATATGTAGCCCTTCCTTCTTTAAATTCAACAAAAGAGATTACGAAGGGAAAATAGCAAAGGACGAGGTGTTTAATGCCAGATTCCGAAACGGCGGCGTTACACTTTCCAGAAAGGAAAAGAAGTCTCCGGAATGGAGAACTGTGGTTGTCTATCGTAAATACCAGGTTAATAAAGGCAACCTGTGGGGCTATATCTACGAAAGAAAGTTAAACCGTATGGCAGAGAAAACCGGGATAGATTTCCTCGGTAACTGTAATATTGGAGACTGCCTTTTGATTGGACATTGGGGAAAGATAGTTATCAATGGGAAATTTGGCAATGAGACTATGATTACTCACGGAGTGACTATTGGAAGAGATATACGTGGAAAGCACAAAGGATATCCTACTTTTGGGAACAGAGTTTGCATTAGAACAAATTCGACAATAGTTGGCAATATTAGCATAGGTGATGATGTGCTTATAGCACCGAACACTTTCGTGAACTTTGATGTTCCGCCGCATTCCATCGTAATTGGCAACCCTGCTAAGATTATTGCAAGGGAGAATGCTACAGAAGGGCATCTTCCAGATATTAATATGGATCCTTCACTGAGGGTCGAAATGGTCTGAGGGAGGATTTGTGATGGAAAATATAATTGAACAAGAGAATTTAGTTAATCAGGATGTTACCTTTCCTGTTGCATATGCTTGCTACAACAAAGAACTGCAAACGAGATTGGATAGTACATCCGGTGGTGCATTCACAACGCTGGCAACGTATTTTCTTAAAGAAAAGGATGCTGTGATTTTTGGAGCCGCATTTGATCGGAACTGTAATGTCAAGCATATTAGAGTGGATACTCTGGACGATCTGGGTAGACTTCGCGGTTCAAAATATCCTCAAAGCAATGTCTGTAACAGCTTCTTAGAAGCTAAAGCTGCGTTGGATAGTGGAAGGGCAGTTTTTTATACCGGGACACCATGTGAGATAGCTGGTCTTAAGAATTTCCTTGGAAGAAAGTACGAAAATCTTTTCACAATGGATTTTGTTTGCCATGGTGTAGGTTCGGATTTGGTTTGGCGAGGATATAACGGACAATTCAAAAATAAGGGAGAAATCAAGAAAATCACCTTTAAGGCAAAAACGCACGGGTGGAAAAAATGGTATTTCAAGGTTGACTACCAAAATGGGAATGTGTGGCAGCGGCGGGGCAGCATGACAATGTTTATGCGTTCTTACCTGTCTTATGCGAATATAAGACCCTCCTGTTTTGAATGTCATTTTAAAGGATTACAAAGAACTTCGGATTTCACCATTTCTGACTGTTGGGGTGTTGCCGAATCAAACCAGAATATTAATGATAATAAAGGCTTGTCAGCTTTGCTTTTGCAAAATGACCGTGCATTGCTGATTTTTGATGAGATAAAAGATAATCTGGAATATCTGGGATATGATGCAGAAGAACTGATGGCCGGTAACTGGACAGCAGTTAAGAGCGTCAAGGCTAATCCGATTAGAGAAAGATTCTTCACAGATGCTTTTGAAATCGGAACGATAGAATCGCTGAAAAAGCATTTTAAGCCATCGGCCAAAAACTGGATTAGATATTATTATAATCGACTGAAGGGCAAAGAAAAATAACCAATGATAGCGCATAGTTGAATGAGCGGCATACTTATTGATATTGATTCGGCTGAAAGGCAAGGAGATAACGGTCATAATGAATATATTGATTCTCGGTGGAAGCGGCATACTATCTACTGATTTTACCAAAACGTGTTTGGATAAGGGCAATGTGGTTTATACCCTTAATAGAGGGAACAGAACTCATTTTATAGATCCAAGGGTCAAACTTATTAAAGCTGACCTTCGAAATGAGCCGGAAAATGTACTACGAGAGAAGATTTTCAAGAAAATTCCATCATATGATGTCATTGTTGATTTTCTGTCGTTTATTCCGGATCATTTGAAACACACACTGTCCATATTAAATGGGCAATTCATACAATTTATATTTATTTCCTCATCAACTGCTTATAAAAAGAAGTGTGAGGATGAGATTCTGACGGAACAGAGTGAAATTGGAAACGAAAAATGGGATTATGCATATAACAAGTATCTGTGCGAGAAATTTTTGAGGAAAAGCAGCATCAATTATACAATTATACGGCCATATGTAACCTACGGCAAAAACAGAATTCCATTTCCAATCATACCGGGCGACCAATATACTCTGTTGGCTCGCATTATGGCCAACAAGCCGGTTATTATGTTTGAGCAGGGTGATGCAATTTGCACCCTAACGCACACGGAGGATTTTGCTAAAACGCTTTATGAATTGCTACTGAATGAAAAGGCTTATAAAGAAGCATTTCATATCACAAGCACTAGTGAACAAACATGGCTTGAGGTTTATACGATTCTTTGTGAGTTATTAAATAGGAAGCCGAATATCTGTTCACTCGATAGAGCTGAAACCGAGAAATATATGCCCGAATTTTATGAAATACTGGTTGGCGACAAGGGAACGAATATGCGTTTTGACAATACCAAAGTCTCCAACGCAATCGGACACTCTGTTTATAATACTGTATCTCTGAAGGATGGATTGAAACAATCAGTTGACTTCTTCATGAACAATTCTTATATGCAGAAGATTGATTATAAATTCGATGGTGAGTGTGATTACATAGCGGCTAAGATTTCAAAGCAGAAATGCTGCATATTGGAATCACCGGTGCGTCGTAATAAGGATGTACTCTATTATCATATCATGAGGTTCCCGCTTACAAATTATCTGGTGAGAGCCAAAAGAGCAAAGAAGATGGATTCCAAGTAGGTGAGTCTATGGAATTTTGGAGGTTTAAGATATGTCGTTATCATTCAATAGTAAAGGAGAGGCTAAGATGAATCAAGGGATACCTTCTTATGCTTCTGATATAGACCCAGATAGTCCTTATTGCGAATTTGATGATGGGGTATTGGTTTATCAGGATAAGCAAGGACATTGGCTAGATATGAATCAACAGCCAAAGCCAAAAAAGCCGCGAAAGTATACGCCACACCAATCAACCAGATATAAGAATATCGTAATAGGGGAGAACGGTAAGGCAAAGTCCTATGATGTAAAGACTGGTGGACTAAAGGACACGAATAAGGAACTGCCGGAATTATATAATAAACGAGAAAACTGTTGTGGTTGCGGAGCCTGTTATGCCGTATGTCCGACCAGGAAATTCCTTGAAAATAACGGTGAGGGGAGCATAGGTCAATTTGGTGAAAAGTATGTTCTTTCTCATGGTGCTATTTATATGGAAGAGGACGAGGAAGGATTTCTTTATCCTGTGGTTGATGCAAGTCTGTGCATTCGGTGTTATAAATGTGAGACAGTCTGCCCCATTAAGAATTAGACAAGTAGCAAGAGAGCCTGAATGGTTTGAACGATGCAAACAGGATCAAAGTTTTACAAATGAGCAGGTGCTAGAAATGCTTTTGGAGATTTTTAGGGAATGTGAAGCCAACACGAAAGAAGGTGTTAATCTATGATACCTGAAAAGAATATCCTTCTCACCAATATTCAACGCTTCTCCCTGCACGATGGCCCTGGCATACGTACCACTGTTTTCCTCAAAGGCTGTTCAATACACTGCCCTTGGTGTAGCAATCCGGAAAATTTACTGCACAGGGAGCAAAGGTATGTAAAGATGAATCATAACGGAAAAGTTGAAGAAGAAGGAACCTATGGGAAATGGTATAGCCCAGATGAGCTATATTCTGAAGTAATAAAAGATAAGGCGTTTTATGGCTCCTGTAATGCTAATTTGGCTACTTATCTGGACTCTCTTCCTGGAGGCGTGACGTTCTCCGGCGGCGAGTGCATGCTCCAGATGAAAGAGCTTGATCCCATGCTTCAACGGCTTAATGATGAGCAAATCCACACAATTGTGGAGACAAGCCTTTTCTGCTCATCAGTACAGCTTTCCATTGCAATCAAGCATATAGACCTGTTTTACGTTGATATTAAGGTTCTGAATGATGACTTGTGCTCATCTTCTCTTGGTGGAAGGATTGAGCTATATAAAAACAATCTTGTGACATTACTGAACAGCGGCAAGCCGGTTGTCTTTCGCTTGCCGGTTATCGGCGGTTACACGGATAGTGAGGAAAACAGGAAAGCTGTGGTTGAACTGATAGAATCGAAAGCCAAAAGCTATTCGAACCTTTTGAAGATTGAAATCCTCAAGGAACATAATCTTGGAACGAATAAGTATCAGTCGTTGATTGATGGCGGGAATGAGATAATGCTGCCAGAATATAATGGCGTAAGTGATGAGCTGATGGGGCAGTATAAGATAGAAATTGAAGAGGGGCTGAGGATCGTTGGAAGTTCAATACCTGTTGAAATCTGCAAAATTTGAACCACCAGTATTCCGCCCCGCCTTGCCGCCCGACTATTGACAGAAGTAACCCGCGGATAGGTAGATACTTGTCGATAAGCCCTTACGCAAGATGCACTATAGATGAGTCGCGAATGTAGTAGCGGGCACAAGAAGTCATCGGGAAAAAGACAGATTGCGTTTATAAGGAAGTGGATTTAATGGCAAAATCTTCGTATGAACGAGAAATTGAAAAGCAACGAAAAACACTAGAAAAACAAAGTAGAGAAGCCGAACGTCAGAACAAGAAACTAATAATTCAAGAGCGTGCAAAAGCAATTGTTTTAGGTGCCCAGTTTGCAGCTGGATTTAGAATTATGGATTCAGAGGCGGAAAGAGTGTTAGCCGACATATTGAATGAATATGATGGCAATGAACGTAATTATGTGAATTACTCAACAGACAACTTGCCGGATAAGTTTCGATTTTCCTTGGGCACGGAATTTGAAAAGTTACAAATGTATGGCATGGTCTTGGATGCTAATCTATATATGAATTTATAACACATTGGGTGGATTGATTGGCGGAGTGGTGTGTGCTGTGTTGGACTCCGAGTATCAGGCGTAATGAAAGCAATTTGCAAGTGAATGTAACTGAAATGGAGGAAGGTAAAATGAAAGAACATATTCTATTAGATAAAACATATGTATATGAAGATATTCCAAAAGACTTAAAACCACAAGGCTGTTCATATGACAGGGTAAGCGGTTTGTGGCGTGTTGATAGCACAGGTGAAGTTATGATGGTTGGAAACTATGCACAACGCCCTGAAACAAAGAAATGTGATGTTGAAACAGGTGAGGATCAGAAGGGTGAATAGTATTGAATATTTAATTATTTCATCCACAATAGACTTTTCAACTGATTTAGTGTGTTATAGGTTGCTATGTGATGGAAAAAAGTTTTACAGACTAAACAGAGACGAATTTAAAAATCATTCTATTGTTGTAGATCTGCAAAATAAAGTGATGAATATTGAAATTGATGGAAGGGAATATCGAGCAGAATTTGATAAGATTAAGGGGATATATTTTAGGGCTCCTGTTTTTCTGCGAACACAGGCTAAAAAGGAATTGTCCTTAGACGAGCAGTTAGAAAGAAATCAGTGGAGTTCTTTTTTAAGAAATCTAATTGTTTTCAAAAATGCTAAATGGATTAACAATCCTGTGGATGTCTATAGAGCGGAAAATAAAATGTACCAGTTATGTGTGGCTGAAGAGTGCGGTTTGAAAATACCAAAGACATATGTGTCGAATGCTTGTGACTTGAAATTAGAAAATGAAAGTAATTACATTGTTAAATCATTGGATACAGCTTTGTTTTATGATATAAAAAACAATAGGGAAATGTTTACATATTCCAACGTGGTTTCCGGAAAAGAAATAAAGGAATATGATTTAAGGCAGGCACCTGTTTTTATTCAGGAATTTTTAGATCCAAAGATAGATTGTAGAGTTACCTTTATAAATGGAAGAATGTTTCCGGTTAAAATCCAAAAAGATAGTAAGGGTATTTCAGGAGATTGGAGATTTTATAAAGAGCAGTTGGATTATATACCGTTTTTGTTACCAGAAAGAGTTGAAAATGCTCTAAAGGTGTTGATGAAGAAGCTTAATTTGACCTTTGGAGGAATAGATTTGGCGATAGTTCACAATGACTATTATTTTATCGAAGTAAATCCAACGGGAGAATGGGGATGGCTTGAGATTAAAACAGACCAAAAAATAAGTATGGCAATAAAAGAGGAATTATGTGGGGAGGATTATGAATGTTAGGTACAATAATTCCGGTTATTGATGCAATAAAAGCAAATAAAAGGCTTAAGGAAAAAATTGCAAAACAGGAAGTTAATATACCTGAATATATTGATGATATAGATATAAAATGCTTAGAAGATGATTATAAAAGTGCTGTGGAAGCAAAAAATCGTTTTGAGGATAAGGCAAAAACTATAATTGCAGCATTAACTATTTCTATAACATTGATTTTGAATCTGTCTAAAATAATTGAAACTATATCGGATAAATATGATTATTATCTTGTTGATATCTTGATTTTTATTTTGGCAGTCTTAGCAATAATTTATATGTTAATAGCTGGCATTATGTCAATTCAAGTTCTGATAAAGGAAAATATTTTACATTCAATACCACTATCTGAGAGAACAAAGAAAGATAAGAAAAGTATATATATTAAAACACAGTTAAATGTTAATCAAAATCTTATAAGAAATAACATTATTTTTTCAGCATATGAGTCAATTCGCAATTCTGTTATATGTTTGATTGTGATATTCATTTTGGCTATTATACCATACAGTAATAAGAACGATGATTCAGCTATACAACTTAATCAAGTTAGTTATGATAATATATGCTTTGGGGGTGAAGCTGTTGTATGGTTGTCTGAAAATAAGAATGATAAAGAATTATTTGATAATGTTATTGCAATTTACAACAAAGATAATAAGGGTAAAACACGGCATATTTATGACATGGAAAATGATATTTTAGTTTCTATTACTCAAAAAGAAGATGTGTACGTTATTGATGAAATAATAACGGATATTGAAGGAATAGAATAGTCCTGTGCGATAGTATAGTGTCCGGCGGCACACTGTGGTAGGCGCAAACCGCACGATATTTTCTTATGATTCGCCTACCCGATCGTGCTGTGCTGGGACTAACCGCACTTTTCTCCCGACATGGCGGCACATTGTCGTATGATAAAATTAATTTGATAGTAAAAGTGAGAAAAAATTATGAAAACAACATTACTTATCATGGCAGCCGATTTGGAACAGGAATCAAGCAGCTGGAGCCGGTTGATGATGCTAACCATATCATCATGGACTACTCAATCCATGATGCGATTGAGGCTGGTTTCAATCATGTAGTATTTATCATCCGTAAGGATATCGAGAAGGAGTTCAAAGAAGTCATCGGTGACCGCATTGCTTCCATCTGCAGCACTCATAACGTAACAGTGGACTACGCTTTTCAGGATATCAACGATATTCCGGGAGAACTTCCAGCAGGCCGTACAAAGCCGTGGGGAACCGGTCAGGCCGTGCTTGCGGCAAAGAGTGTAATCGATACCCCGTTCATTGTGATTAATGCAGATGATTACTATGGCAAAGAAGGCTTCAAGGCCGTCCATGACTATTTGGTGAACGGCGGTAAGTCTTGTATGGCAGGTTTTGTGCTGAAGAACACACTGTCCGACAATGGTGGTGTGACCCGCGGCATCTGCAAGATGGATGAGAATGGAAACTTGACTGAGGTTGTGGAAACCAAGAACATCGTAAAGACTGCAGATGGAGCAAAGGCAGACGGTATGGTTGTTGATGTGAATTCTCTGGTTTCCATGAATATGTGGGGCTTGACTCCTGATTTTCTGGATGTGCTGGAAAATGGTTTCAAGGAGTTCTTCGAAAAAGAAGTACCGAGCAATCCTCAGAAAGCCGAGTATCTGATTCCAATCTTCATCGGTGAGCTGCTGGAGCAGGGAAAGATGTCCGTAAAGGTCCTGAAGACCAACGACACCTGGTACGGAATGACCTATCATGAAGATGTCGTAGCCGTAAAGGACAGCTTCAAGAAAATGTTAGAAAAAGGCGTGTACAAGGCTGATTTATTTGCAGACTTGTGGTATATTGGGAGCGGTAGGCAACGATCTATGATCGGCGAAGATGTGAAGAAACATAGAAGAAAGGAGCTGGTAGAAGTGGAAGCAATGGAAGGAAAGTACTTGGAACTTGTTCAGAAATGCATTAATTATGCAAGAAGTTTCATGTCATTACCCGAACCTATTGAATCCTATTTTGAAGACTGCCCATCTGACAGATTCAAAACAATGGACAATGCCGCAGAGGTATGCGGAAATAAATTGTATTTTAATAAGCCGTGGTTTACAGGACAAGATAGATGGGAAAATCATAGGGTTGATATAGAGTTCTTCATTTTTCATGAGCTGCGACACTTACATCAGCACTATGAAATTGCGTTGTTGGATAGCAATAATATTGTACATGAAGATATAAGTACCATTGTTTCATGGAAAAATGGTTTTATAAACTATATAAGAAACGAAGGCGGAAGTACACAGGCTGTTAATCTGTCTCAAGAAGTAGAAATTGATGCAAATGCATATGCATTGTGTCTCAGCAATATGTTACATATTTCTGATAATATAGAGCTTCGCTTTAGTGTACCACAAGAAGCAATGGATTTAGCAGACCCCAGATCACGACAGTATTACGAAAATCGACCGGAATTAAAAAGATATATAGATAAATTGAAAAGAGATGCAGGACAGCCTGTGGTAAGAAAACCAGAAAGAAATGAACTGTGTCCTTGTGGTAGCGGAAAGAAATTTAAGAAGTGTTGTATTGGTAAAGGCATATATGATTGATGTATCATATATATATTCACACGCTGCTATACTTAAACAACTATAAAAGGAAAGAGGTTATCACCCATGCCCAGAACCAAAGGTAGCAAGAATAAACCGAAAGTTACCAACGACTACGCATCCCAGATTGCGGAGAAGCAGGAGATTATTGCGTCTCTGAATACTGAGGTCGCTTCCATCACCGCAAACATTGACACTTTGAAGGCTGACTTGAAAGAGAAGAAGACTGCTCTGAAGAAGGCCGAAAAAGAAGTGGCATCCTTGGAAGCGAAGAAGGCAAAAGCAGATGCTAAGGCCGCTGAAGAAGCAAAGAAGGCTGAAGCAGAAGCAGTGCTGAAGAAGCTGCTGGCAAACGGAATGAGTGCGGACGAGATTCTGGAAAAGCTGAAATAAACAAGAACCCAAGAAAAAATAAAATCCGTGTGGACAAACTGAACTTCAGAAGTTCACACGGTGTTTTTTGAAGGTTGCCGTATAGTTTATAACGAAAATAAAAGAAGAACAAAAATAAAAGAAATGGAGCGTGAAAAAAATGAACTTATCAAAAATACATCATATTGCAATCATCGTATCTGACTACGAAGCTGCAAAGGATTTCTATGTGAACAAACTGGGTTTCTCTGTCATCAGAGAGAACTACCGTCCGGAGCGAAAGGACTGGAAGCTGGATCTTCGAGTCAATGAATACACAGAACTGGAGATTTTTGCTGAGGAAAATCCGCCGAAGCGTGTGAACCGCCCGGAGGCCTGTGGGCTGCGTCACCTTGCGTTCTGTGTAGACAGTGTGGAGCAGACGGTGAGGAAACTGGCAGAAGTTGGGATTGAATGTGAGCCAATCCGTGTGGATGATTATACCGGCAAGAAGATGACTTTCTTCCATGACCCGGATGGACTGCCGCTGGAACTGCATGAGTAAAATGAAGAAAACAAGAAAACCAGGCGGCGGCCGGAAGAAGCTGAAGCCGGAGTACGATGCCGGGAAGAATCTGAAAGAGCAGATGGATGCTGCTGAGAACTGCTAGGGTCAGACCCCATGAAATACCTATAAAATGAGTAAACGAGTCCTAAAAGTTCTGTAAAGAAAGTATAAACAACACACAGAGAATATTTTCAGCTTTTCATCTATTCGCAACAGACAGTAAACACAGAGATAACGCACAGATACGGGATAGCATGAGATAATAGCAGACAACAGCAGATGGCAAATTACTTTATGATCTGGCACACTGGCATAATATTTATAGATACGCTATCAAGGTTTTGCTATTGTTCTGTTATCCTGTCGATGCGTCAAATGTGTATGAACTTTTATAGTGGTTCTGATGGCTTCAGGGCGAAGACAGAAGCAGATGTACAGAAGAATATAGATGAATCGTTTGGGAAGAGGCTTAATTAGTACAATATATTTGTATGACGATATGAAAGAAAAGATAACTGGATTTTTAACATAATATATAGCAAGAATTCTCCTTCCTCTATAGGTGGGAGATGAATTGCAAAAAAACAGAAAAGAACACTTGTTCTGCAACG
>OCAV01000375.1_pt1 | contig 40476 bp, 64 predicted proteins | sample 1538331 | NCBI WGS metagenome assembly OCAV01 (sample SAMEA2580297, study PRJEB22360) | human gut metagenome | biome: human gut; feature: human-associated habitat; material: faeces | place: Denmark | collected 2008/2010
ATAAATTCATTCCTGGAAAGACAACTTATAATTCTATTAATACGATCGTTGATGAGATTTTTGCAGATTATCTGTCTCGTCCGAATGTGAGACAGCCGATCCTTACTCAGTATTGTGATGGGAAGAAGGTGTCTTGTCCGGAATGGATGGCCTTACTGTAAGTGCGTATAAAGTTTTTTCTTTAACACTGAAACAGTGCTATTCTCAACCCATGTCTTCCCTATTTCGGTTCAGATTTCTTAAACATATTCTTTAGAAATGGCATAATTACGTGCTTTTTAAACTTATAATAGATGCTAAAAGGGGGTACTTTTCTGTTTTCCGATTTTTATACAGAAAGTACCCCCTTTTTTGCAAATAGTACCCCCTTTTACAACAAAAAAGTACCCTGTTTTATAGCAAAAAAGTACCCTATTTTTTTGATGTACATATTCAATAAAAAAAGACCAGGGATTTTTATTTTCCTGGTCCTATTTATTAATAATATTTAGCTTTTTCTTCGTCCGTTGTAATTACTTCTACAATGTCTCCTGGTTGGCATCTGCCCATTACGCAGATTTTGTTTAACGTTTCTAAGGTTATGCTTTTCCCCTCTTTAATATTCGTCATTGTTTGCTTGGGAAGTAATTTCTCTTTTTGTATTCTCGTCTGGTTATATCCCTTTTCTTTCAGCATCTTAAATACGTCTATCTTATATCTTATCATTTGTAGATCCTTCTTTCTTTTCGTAAATTAACGACTGTGCTACATATCCTGCTAAGATCATCTCATTATCTTTCTCGAATCGTTCATCTTCCATGATTTTTGATAACATTTTTTGAATTCTTCCATCATTTACATGATAAATTTTGAAATCGACTTTTTTATAAATCTCTAGAAGTTTCTTCTTAACCGCTGCTGCGTTTTTCGCACCTAAAATTCCTTTTAAATAATATTCATTTTTTATCATCTTATCCCCTAGATCCGCTAAATATCTTACAGCCATTCCTGCTGCAATATTATATTCATCTTTACCAGAAAATTCCCACTCATCATATTGTTTTAAATTTATATGGTATCTCAATGTCATATAAGCTTCTTCAAAATGTTTTCCTGTTTGTTTCTCGTTCAGATATTCTAATGTAGACCATCTCAAATTAAATTGTCGCTGTCCTTTAAATGTCTCGCCTTCCATTGCGGTTTTCTTAATTTCCTCTATTGTAGATTCATCAATTATTTTCTCTATCGAGCGATCAGCATTCTTCCAGAAGTAATCAAAATACGCTTTCTTATATTTTGTTAAGATTGCATCCTTTGTATCTCCAAAATATGCTTTCATAAGATTGCCATCGAAGAAATACGAATTAAAAAGTCTTTCCATTTTTCTTACATCCGTTATTTCTTCATAATAATTCACACTTGATAGCTCTGCATTCTCAATTTGCATATAATTTTCTAGTAGAATCCCATTTCCTTTTCTTCCTCGTTCCCTTAGATCGTTTGTATATTTAGCAATTTCTTCATAATCATATATGCATATTTCTCCTCTATTATTAAATCCAGGAACAAGTACGATCGCATCCATCATTTTTTCTGGTCCATCTTTAAATACGTTATATGTATATACGTTCCCTTTTGTAATGTATACGATATTTTTTCCTTGCTTTATAATTCCTTTTAATAGATTGTACACACATACATACCAGTATGCTGTTTCTTTATCTACCAGTCCGTCGTCAACTTTCAGTGATCTTCGCACGGTATATGGCTTTTTTTGATTTGCTGCATAAAAAATATTGTTTCCCATACCTTCTGGAGCTTTAAATATCGTTTTATTTAAAGCTCTGTTTTTTAAATATTCTTTTCCATCTTTTATACAGTCTTCTATATCTTTTGTATAAAATATTTTTAGATAATCTTGCTTCTCTTTTTCAAAATTATTGTAGTTTTGTTTTATCCATGTTACAAAATCTTTATTTTGTCCCTCTGGATCAGTCTTTTCAAAAAAATTATCAATAATTTTTTCCGTTAATCTGTCCAGGTGCCTGCAAAAGAATGTGTATTTGTTGTTGCTGCTAATCTTTTTCTTTAGATCTACTGTTTTATTTGTAGATATTAGATTTGAGTAATAATCCATTTTTACATATTCTTCATTCTCGCAAAACTTTTCTGGTGTCAATATCTTGTATTGTAATTTTTTGTTTAAAATAACGTAGACCGCATTTTTGGCTACAATATGATTTTCTACCGCCAGTTGCTCCAGTTTTTCTTTCCCTATTTTTTCTATAATTCCATCTACCATCTATTCGCCTCTTTAATCTTCTCTAAATTCAAAGTTATGTTCTCTATACCATGTTTTTACTTTTTCAATTGTTTCCTCCCTTGGCTTACTTTGAATGTCAGTACTCCATCCTTTGTTATATTTATCACAGAACAATGTATATTCAATTCTACCTCTATCAATTTCTGCAAGCCATGTCAGATCATCACTTATATCTCTTGCTATATCAATGCCCTCAGAAAACAAGATTGCTGTATCGTTTTCTGTATAATCACTTAAAAAGCGAATATGATCCCGACTTACAACGTACATTTCAAGTATGTCTCCTAGCGGAATATCTCCTGCACGAAAGTTTATCCTTTCTTCAAAGAACAGCATATTTAAACATTCTATTGTTGTGCGTCTTGCTTGATATAATGCATCTTTATATTTGTCGCAACTTTTTCTACACCATGTTTTGTCGCTTGCCCTAAAAACTCTAGCCGCAGTTTTAAGATTTTCTTCTGTTTTTAGTTCTTTTAGCAAGTCTGTTTTGTATTTGTTCTGTCTTTTTTCTAAAATCTCAATCATTTTGCAAATTTTTTCATTTTTCATGTTCAATACTCCTTTTTGATTACCAAATTTTTGATGCTGTTACTGTGTTTTTGTCAATAAATTCAATATCATAGTCATTTTCTTTCCAGTATTCAAGGAGTGATTCTCTAAATCTACTTATATCTCTTTTTTCATCATAATAGAAATCTAAATGAATATCCTCTCGTTCTAAGAAATTTCTTTTTGCCAATTCTGTTTCATATTTAGAAGTAACAATTTTACAATTATCAATGAACCATTTTGCTTCAGTTCTGTTTAGTACACTTCTCTTAACTAGCTTAAAATCATTTTCATCACAAATTTCAAGCACTTTCTTGCGAATATCATTCGCCCATTTTACTTGTTTCGGGGTTCCTGTCAGCTCCTTTAATTCCATCTTCGCTTCCCTCCATGCTCTTTTTAATCCAGAGGAAATTGTCATTTTTAATTTTCTAACATACTCCCATGCTTTTTTCATGATTTTGCTAAGATTATATTTTTTCATTTCAATTTCCTCCGCTTTCATTTATAATTTAAAATTTCTGAACATCTGTTACTTTCATGTCAAAGTTTTCTTCATATTCTCCATGGTCTTCTGTAATCTCAAAGAAAATTTGTACTTCATATTCATTAGAATCTGTAGCTGTATATACAACATTTCCATCCTGCTTGACGTTTTCTGTTACTCCATCGTCAAAAACGGAATAATAACCATTTTCTTCCATGACGTTATCTAACTCTGTGAAGCTCATTTCCTCGTTTAATAATCCTTTTTTGATTTCTTCTACGTTTAATTTTTTCATAATCGTTATCTCCTTTTTTCTTTATTTACTGCTCTTCTTTAACTGTCTTTATTATACCCTAATATTAGGGTAAAGTCAACATTTTTTATTTATTTTTTTGCATAAAAAAAGACCAGGGATTTCTCCCCGGTTTCATTATTTTTTTCTGTTTGCATACAATGCTTTGCACGTCTTTTTGCCACAGTAAGATCCTGCTGTGCTCCATCCTAATCGTTTCCAATATCTCTTAAGCTGTGCGGTTGTCATTTTGCCCCAAATACCATCTATTTCGATATTTGTTCCTGGTGTTAATTCGTTCAATTTTTTCTGCATCCATTTGATCGCACCTTTATCGGACGTCTTCTTTACTGTTGTATATTTCTCTGGATCATACGCTGGTCTTGCAAATCCGCGGATTACACTCTTGCTTCTTGTTCTTCTCATTACTGCACCGCCGTTATCATCGCTACTCTTAGATGTATTTCCTTCAATTGTCGTATATGTTCCATCCTTGTTTGCTTTTTCCACAATTCCAATATGACTCGCTCTTCCTTTTCCAAAATCCATCAAGCAGAGATCGCCTGCCTGTCCAGTTGAGTGCCAGCGATCATGTTTTTTGTAATAATTCTCTACATCCGGACAATATGCTGTTTTTTTGCCCCCGAAGAACAGATCGGATGCATTACACATCCTAAAGATATCCCATACAAATGCGCAGCACCAAGGATAAGAACTCCCTTTTACACTGTGCCCATAGTAATCTGTATTAAATTTTACATTATTGCTGTTTGCTGGGTTTTCTTTTGTTCCAATGTAGCTTTTTGCTTTTTTAAGAATTGTGCTTGCTTTTGCCATTTATTCTTCCTCCTCATCATTTTCCAGAATATCCGTCTGGTGCTCTACCTGTGATCTAATATTTTTCACTAATGGTTTTAAAAATCCTGGAATTGGAACACCGATATCTTGGATATTCTCCAAAATTGATATCACCTCATTACATGTAATCCAGATCGCCACAATGCTTGCAATCAAAAACTGAACCTTTATGTCAATTCCTATTTGTGCAGTTGAATACTTAATCATTTCATCGACGATCGCACCAACTACGACAAGCAACCACATTGCAATCTTTTTAAATATTCCACGAATAGATCTATAAGAATTTATATCCTGGTTTCTAAATTTGCTTGCGATCAATCCAGTTCCATAATCAACCAGATTGCTTGATACCATTAGTCCGCATGGAATTGCTAATATTCCTAACAAAGACGATAAGAATGCCAATATTCCCGTTATGATTGCTTTAACATAATTTGCCTGTTCCATATTTTTCTTCATGACCTCACTTTCCTTTCCTTAAAGAAAATTTAATTTTTGCATAAAAATAAGACCATTCCTGGTCTTTCTCTAATTCTTATCATGTTGTTCCTCTGTCTTTCAACTGTTTATGTGTATAAGTCGCTAACTGTTTGTGTGTATAATTTTTGTTTAAGTAATTATGCATAACAATCGTTACAGAAATCTTTACTTTTCCATTTACAACAACGGGATTTGGAGACAATTCAACTTTTTCAATTTTTATCATTAAATTACCTCCATCTTCTCCCTGTTTTTTATAATTTCATCTGCAATTTTTAATTCTATTTCTAAGGTGTACATCCTGCTTTTTTGCACTGGTTGTATTTTTGCATCAACATAATAACCATTTTTCTCTTCGTCTTTTTCGATTGTACAAACGCCTGCTGCCTCTTGCTTGCCATTATGCAACAACGAAAATTTTGCATCCTTTATCACAAAATAATCATATTGACCTATTGAATGAACAAAATACTTTACATGTCTGTCCTCTCCTAATATGAAAGTTATCATCTTTGTACCTCCTTACATTTTGGGTACATCCTATTGAAGCATATTTTCCTTTCAACTTTTTCAAACAAGTATCCGGAAAGTGGCAACTGATGCACGCAAATGTTTTCACCTTTTACAGTATATAATAATCTTGTTATAAAGCTTTGGTTTCCTGCTTCGTCCTCTGCTATTACTTCGATCACATATTCTCCATCTATATCAAGTGGGACTGGTACATTCCACCAGTCCCCTTTGCTATGATCATAATTCACTTCTATGCCATCGACCTTTCCGAATACTCTTTTGACCATACTCATCTCCTAGTTTGTAACTTCTACACTGATCACGAATGTTTTTCCACAATCTACTGGATTTGGTGTAATCGTTACGCTCTTAATCGTAGGTGCCACTGTATTTAACGTAACGGTACGTGTTACTGTAGTTGTCTTACCAGCACCATCTTTTGCGACAACTATAATTGTGTTTGTACCTTCTGCAAGAGTAAGAGCCTTGTTGAAACTTCCATCGCTTCCAACTGTGACTGCTTCTGCTGCTCCAGAATTAAGCTTAACTGTAACTGTTACAGGACTTGATGTTGCATCGTTGGTTGTACCTTTTACTGTGCATGCAGACTGATTTGTAACAAGTTTGTCCGTTGGGCTGGACAACGTTAATACAGGTGGAACTGTATCTACCTTAAATGACGTTGAGCTTGTAGCTGCTGCATTTCCATCATAATCACTTGCATCAAGTTTGATTGTGTGACTACCATCAGATAATGCTGTTGTCGGTGTATATGTACACTGATATCCTCCGGTGATTGCCGTTTTGGCAATTGAATCTCCTGTTATTTTTGTTTCACTATCAATCGTAATTCCAATTGTTGCCGGATTAACTCCTGAATCTGCATCTGTTACCTTCCAGGTAATCGTTGGTTTATTATTCGTTAAGTATGTTCCAACTGTCGGTGCTGTTATCGCAATAATAGGTGCAACTTTTTCTTTTACTTGTAAACGTAAAGATTTTCCAAGAGTTGCATCTGCTGCATCTTTTGTTGTTATGTTTCCTGCAACATCGGTTGCTTTTACTGTTACTCCGTAATAATGTCCGGATTGATTGTACGAGCTCTTAGACGGAGCTGTTACCGTAGCTTCATACTTTCCACTTGTACTGTTAAGTGTTAACGTATACGTTTGACCGTTAATAGTCGCTTGTACTGTTTTTACAGCCATATCTTTTTCTCCTTTTTATCTGTTTTTATTCAATAGCACAACTAAATTCTGACTTAAAAGATGCACTTGTAACTCAATATGCCGAATTGAATGGTACTGGAAACAACTATTTTTATGTTGATCGTAAACAAGGTTATCGCTTGAGTTCTGCGATATTGCATGTATATGATACTGGTTATATACGTGTTGAAGCAATATCTCAGGAAGTTAACAATGAGAATTGTTATGTGTTATGGACAAATAATAGTTATCCACAAAACAAAAAAATTGGCTGTGATCTTGTATGGATCAAAGAAAACTTCCTATGGAATTAAAATATTTTAATTTGACTTATAGCATATAACTTCACAAGGACATCCTTGATATGCAGAAGGGATTTCTATCAAATATAATTCTTTTCCATACAATGCCATGCCTAATACGTTATAACGCCATTGATCATACTTTTTCACTCTTATAGCTACTGGCACCATGTTATCGGGCCAATTGGCATGAATGATACCTTCTGAGTTATTAGGTGTGGTCATATTGCCTAAAAACTGTATTATGCTTTTTGTATCAGAATTTAGTTGTGCTATTGATATTTAATTTTTCATATTTTTTTAACAAATACATGGAGATCTGCTCCTAAATTTAATTTTTTGCATAAAAATAAAATCTCCTTCCCTTTTTAGCAGATTTAATAGTTTATATATTAGATTGACTATTATTCTTTAAGCTGCATAACGAATATATTCATATTCAATCATATCGTCCGAAGCATCATAGTATGTACCAGCAGTCATATTAATGTCTGCATGACCTAACAAGATCGCAACATCCTGAAGCGGCATACCTCGTTTAATCAATTGCGTACATAACGTCCGTCGGAATTTATGCGGATGTGCATATACATTACATGATTTTCCTAAATCTCTTACAATTCGCTCGATTCCGTCTTTTTTTAATTGATTATATGGATGCCTCTTAGAAACAAAAAATGAAATATTATTATCTTGTCTGGTTTCTAAATATCTATTAAGATAAATCATTGCTTGGTCCGATATAAACACCGTTCGCTCTTTATCTCCTTTACCAATGATCCGCACTTTCTTTCGAATAAAATCTATATCGTTTAGCCTTATACTGCTTAGTTCTGAGACACGACAACCTGTAGATGCTAACATCTCTATCAACGCCCGATCGCGAATATCCGTACATGCTATACGCATACGTTCCATTTCATCAGCTGTAAACGCCTTCTTCTTTTTCTTTGTTACTTTGATTTTCTTAATTTTTCTGGTCGGGTCCTTATCAATGTACTCCTCATCAGCCAGCCATGAGAAAAAGGATGAAATAGCAGATCGCTTATTGTTAAGAGATATATTCGATATACCTCTACTTTGTTTGTATGCATATAGAAAGTTTCTGATATCTGTTGCATCAATATCTTTTACTTCTTTATATGTAAAAAACTCTGCAAATTGTGTTAAATGCAGATTGTACTGTTCTATTGTCCTCTTTGATTTGTTTTCAATAAGCAGCGTGGCTAAGAACATATCTTTTAACTTCCGCATGCTATCATTGTATTCTGCCAATTCTGTTGTTTCTTTCTTAATCTGCACATCTCTGAGTTCTTCTACTAAGACTTGCCCAAGAAACTCCAGATCATTTTTTCTAATTCTGCTGCCCATTTTGATTAAAATGTTGTTTATAATTTTGTCACGCATTATTTCAAATCTCCTTCGTAAGTTATGCGTGAAATTATACTCTTTTCCGGTTGCGGAGTTATCATCACTCCGCAACTAAATTCTGACTTAAATAACAGAATAGAATTTACAATTACTAGCATAGATTCAAAATATGCATTCACCGGAAACAGTTATAAACATAATGGAAAAGTATATATAAATGGATATTTCCATTGCAATTCTCCTAGTGTTGGGATTACAACTTGTTTTTTTGTTCCAGAAGGTTTTAGACCTAAAATAAAATGCGGATCGGCTTGCTATACCGATGATGATGTTAATTTTAATAATATTGGTGCTGTTAAAATTGACACAAATGGTGATATAACAATATATTTTCCTACAGTGTACTCAAGATGTGTATATACCTCCATAGTATATGATATAGATTAATTTAATTTACGATAAATCATAAAATTAATCCTAACAGCACCGTTTGTATCACTGGATAATCCTATGTTTATATTTAAATTTGTATTATCCCATTGTAAAGCAGCACCTGTTACCAGACCTTGATACGCATTCCAATCACCGTTGCAAGCTGCTATATATAACTTTTCGTTATTTATGTCTGATATTTGCATGCCTAATGCTTTTGCAATTTCAGACTGACATCTTTGCCAGTAAATCATTTTGTTGCTTGTTCCAGAAAATACTTTTGATAAAAATGCTCTTTCAGAATTTAGCTGCGTAATAGCATTAGCATTTGCTTTCATTTGTTTATCGATAATATCCATGTTGCTGTTTTGTACATCGACATCATAAAAATCTGTTCCGTCCGGTTTTTCCAATCCATAATTCGTTGTCTTCGTTGCCATCTTCATTCTCCTTTCAGAACAGTATTTCTAACCTGTTCATGTGTGTATTTTTTCAAATAATCATGTGTAAATGCATGTAATGTTTCGTGCTGGTTGTATCGTAACCCTATGTCCATTGTCATGTTCATCGGAACAATTTCATCCATTAATTTTTCAAAATCAGCATACATTTGCTTCCTTGTTAGTTCCACTAAACATTTCAGTTCCATTTCTTCTGGCAATACTACCAGTGTATAATTTCCATTGCCCAGTAGATTATTTAAGCGATTTAAGAGATCGTTGTATGTATATGGATAATCGTCGTACCATTTTATTAGCACTCTAAATCTTCGATCTTCCAGGCTATCTGTATCCTGCGGCTGTATTTTTAGGATTTTTTCTCGTCTCGATATTCCGTATTCGGTTGCTGTGCGAATACAAGTATCAAGATCTCTATCCCTTATTTCTTTTTCCAGGCGTTGCCCAACCTTTTCTTCTGCTGCATAAATTGCCATGATTTCATCTATGTTCTCTATTGCTGCCGGGATTTCTAACTGCATGACACCGCTCCCTTTATTGGTATTACATTTTCTTGCAACGTAATGTTTTCAGTACCGCCATTTATGAGTACGTTTGTTACGTCTGTAATTCCGTCAATATTGTATATCGCGTTTTCTATTGCTGCCCTTCTCACAATAATCGAAGTTATATCAACCCATGTTTTTCGCAGTGATAACATATATTCTTCGATCGCATCTTCAATCTGCGTTTTCAAACCTTCTGCTGAGTATCCAGTATCGTAAGTCGCTACTGCTGATACATTTACTGTATACTCATTTACGGTTGATATGATCACAGCATGACCTATCGGAGCAATTCCAATTCCTTCTCCATGATTTTGTACCGGATCTACTTGCGTCTGTACTGAATCTATCAGCTCCTTCGATGCTTTTCTGTATTCATCTGATATGATAACAGTTGATATACTGCTGCCTTTTCTCCTGTATGTCTTTTCTCCACCAACTCCATCGATCGCTTCTACTTCTTCTTTGTAGTATGCTTTGTTTCCTGCAAACGGTTTAATTCCAAAAGAATCTTCTATTCGCATCCTGTAAGATTCTTCATCTTCTTCGTCTGTTCCTGGAACCAATAATTTCGTCAACTGTGCATCTTCTAACTCGTCGATGTCGTCCAGGCACATAAGATCTCCGGTCCATCCATTTGGTTCTGTTCCTGCATCTTCACATTCCAGTCTATACTTATGTTCTTCTTCATTGATCACATCTGTTACAATGTAGTTGTAATCATCTCCGCTGAATTCCGTTCCAATCGGTACAGTTGCATTAAATACACCTTCAAATTGTGCTGGTGTTGCTTCTTCTATGTACACACCTTTTTCTTGTCCGAATCTTACCAAATGATCCAGATCAGCAGTGTCGCTGTACTGATTATCAACAAGTGCCGACAATTCTGTATATACTTCTTCCAGTCTTGCTCCGTGTTTTGCACATGAGTGATAAATTAGTGATCCCTCAGATGTATCCAATCCATCTGGCATTTCTTCCATCATTTCTTCCATGATCACATCCATTGTCATATCTTCATACATCTATATTCATCTCCTCATCTCCATACTCTGTTAGCAATCTGAATTTTATATTCATTGTTTCTTTGCTTCTGTCTACTTCAAGATCTGTTATGCCTGTGATATAGGCATTCGGTTCCAAGCATTCTGTTATGAGTCGATTTATCTCGCTTTTTACATATTCATCAGAATGCGTATATCCTATCAAATCATTGATTTCTGATCCGTATTCCCACGAATACTGCACAAAACGATATCTTTCAATTTTAATTGTAAAATACGCCCATACAGCTAACGCTCTTGCTCCTTCTGCTATTTTCCCATTTAGTTTTCCAGAAGAGAAATCAATATCATATTCTTTCGGATAATATTCAATTTCTTCTTCCTCTTCTAATTCTTCTGTATCTTTCTCAAACGGAAACATTACGCACTCACCACCTTGCATATAACTACATATTCTTCATCGTTTATCTGTACGATCAGAACTTTATCTCCATTTTTCAGAGATAATCCTTCTGTAATTAAATAATCATCTTTGTCCAATTTCTGTCCATGATGGATTACTTGTCCATCTGAGACATAAGCAATTTCAATTGATGCCGGATTATCTTTTTTTCCTTGTTTTCTCATAACTTCTAACATTCTTTCATATGCGTTCATTACAAGATTCTCCTTCCCTGCATCCAATGTTTTGCATAGTAACCATTTTGTAAGCTACTTATTCTTACTCCAGCATTAGAACAATGAATAAATTTATTAGATCCGATGTAAATGCCAACATGCGATGGTCCTGCTTTGTATGTTCCCTGGAAGATTACAAGATCTCCTTTTCTCAGATCTTTTTTCTGTACCTTACTTCCTCTTGTCGCCTGAACGTTTGCACTTCTTCCTATCTGCTTCCCTGTCGCCTTTCGAAATACAAATGACGTAAAACCTGAACAATCACTTTTTCCCAAATCAGGTGACGATGCTCCAAATACATAGTTTACTTTTCCTATGTATTTTTTGGCTTTTGATATTACTTTATCTGCTTGCTTGGTATCAACTTTCTTTTGTTTGAATCCTGTTCCATTTCCTATGATCGCATATCCTGTTCGTTTTCCAAATCTGTTGCACTGAGCTTTTGTTTTCATGAGCAAGTCAAAGTGATACATGCCATTTACAATTTTTATTGCGCCACCACGATCATTAACCTTATGAACTTTTTTATCTCTGCTCGTTTTTGTTCCAAGCACTTGTATTTGCGTTCCATATTTCACAGAACCAGGTGCAGCACATGTATATTTACTTGGATCAAGCTTCTTTCCTTTACAATCATAATGTCCACCCTCCATTTTATTTGATGCCGGATAATATGCTGTAAATAAGGCTTTCACTTTTCTTCCGTTTAATATGCCTGTACTTACAGTTCCAGAACTTGAACTTGATTCGGTATCATCACTTTCTGTTTCCATGATATTTTTAAACGCCAGTTCTAGCGTCATTGTATGGATTCCATTTTCAAAAGTGTGTGAATCATTTTCAATCCAAAAATTTCCGTCAAGTCCAGAATCTACATCGTGAATTTTGATTCCATAACCAGAGATACACCTTATATCTCCAATTGCTGTTAGAGATGCTGTTTTTTCTAATCCTGTTAAGGTATTCTTTGCTTCTTTTTTTCCATTTCCTTTTTCAACAGATAAAGAATCCTGAAATGTTCCATATGTGCTGATCCAGTTTTTATTAGATACTGTACCGATTTTTTTGTTCTTGGAGTTGTAAATTGCAACCTTGTTGATCATGTTATCAGTTGTTTCTTCATAACTTGATTCTGTTATGCCTTCGCTTTGATTTAGCGTAACATCTAACATTTTTCCTTTTTTGATCACTGATAATTGATCACCTTCCATTAAGATCTGGTAGTTTGTTCCTGTTTTTTTTCGGGCTTTTGTATACGCTGCAAGAATCATATTGTAATATTCTTTATCTGTAAAAAGCATTTTCTTAATTTTTACTTTTGTTTTTGCAATGTTTTTTACTTTAATTTTCAGATCTTTGCAAATCAGTCTTGTGATCTGTTCAGGCGTTTTTTTCTTGAATTTGTACGTTCCTTTGCTCCTGGTCAGATACAATAAATAATCGTACGCTGTATAGCTTATTGTACCTGCTTCGCCTTTTCGTTCTCTTTTTGCAATTTTTCCATGAAACTTTTTCTTGGAACCATCATAAAAACAAATAAGATCGCCTGTTTTTATGTTTGGCGTTTTTACATTCGGATCTCCTGCTGGATTTGGAAGAGCAAATTCTAAGGATCGTGCAGATGAATAAGCACTTCCTGACCACGTTACTGTATTAACCAGATCAGATATGTCATTTCCTTTCCATGTAATTTTCATACCGTTATCACCAACTTCGTTCCCTGATAAATATATCTTCCTTTACTACTGCTTCTTCTACCATGTTTTTTTGCCGCTTTTTCGATCACGCTTTTATTTTTTGCATAGATCTTCGAAGCGTTGGCAGATTTTCCTGTTTTGCTCTTGGCAATCTTTTTTAATGTATCTCCAGATCGAACGGTATATTTTATAGTCTTTTTACTCTTTGAGTTTCTTTTCTTTCCAGATTTCTTTTTTACTTTTTTCCCTCCCGATGTTTTTTTCTTTTTTCCTGAATAAGATATTGTGATGTACTCTTTTAAACTGATTGTAAATGCTGCATCTCCTGATCCATCTTCTTCTCCATACTCCAAAGATTCTATAGATACATACTTGTTAAAATCAGCTCTTCCAGTTATCACAAGTGTCGGAGTGATCTTATTCTGTTTCCAGTCCTTTATCTTATTGATGTACGTATATGGATTTGTATTAAATCCTTTGTACTGACAAAAATCATATTCCTGAGCTGGAAAAAAGGAACTTAGCTCTACTGTTTCTAAGTTCCTTTCGCCTAACAGATTTATTTCTCCTTTTCTATGCACATTTTCTGACGTGTTGTTTTGTGACGTTCCGATTTTGAAACTTGATGGCAATACCGGGAACCGGATCTTGTCATTTCCATTGTTTAACCATATTTCCATAACGTTCTCCTTATGCTGGTACTGCTTCTAGTTTGTCTGCAATTCTTTCAGCAATTTTATCAATGTCAGCTTCTTCTCTTACGATGATTGTGTCCGCAAGTTTTTCTATCTTGTAGACTTTCTTTCCTTCATTCCGTGCCATTCTGACAGAATCGTCGTGTGGGTAAACTCTGCTTCCTCTTGGAAGATCTACAATTTCTCCACCTTTCTCATTGATCTGCACAATTCCACCGCTCCAGTTATTTGTTCCTTTTGCTAGCATTGGAATCTTAGGAATATTGATACCGTATTGTTTTCCACCATATTTTCCAGGCACCCATGATGGAATTTTTACACTAACCTTGTTTAATCCACTGATTGCTGTATTCACAAGTCCAATCACTGTATTAAGTGGAGCTTTTGCAATACCAACAAGTGCTTCAAATGCTCCCTTGAATATATTTTTTACTCCATTCCATGCCTTTTTCCAGTTTCCAGTAAATACGCCTGAAATAAATTCTATAATTCCTTTAAATGCTGTTGTGACTCCATGCGCAACATCAATCGTCGATTTCAGCCATCCAGCATATCTTGCTACTACAAATCTCAAAACAATATTAAACGTTTTTTTAAATGCTCCAGAAAGAAATGTTGCTACTGGCCTTAAGCCACTTATAATCTTTCCTGCTCCTTTTCCTATTGTTCCAAATGCTGAACTAGCTGTCTTAGCAATGCTCTTTACAGTTGATCCTAGTTTTTTCGTATCAACGCCTGCTGCATTCAGTGCTGTGACTGCCGTTTTTTGCATATTTTTTGCTGCTGCCGTAATTTTATTCCAATTTTTGTATACCAAAACTGCAGCAATTGCAATTCCTGTCAAAATTAAAACAATTTTTCCACCCGGAGTAATTAAAGAAGCAAAACTTTCTGCCCCTTGGACAGTTTTTATCATTCTTCCGACATTCCAATACAGCGCACCAACTCCTTGTGTTAGTTTCGCGATAATCACGATCGCCGGACCAACTGCCGCTACAATCAATGCTACTTTCACAATAAATTTCTGCGTTTCTGGAGACAACTTCGAAAATCTATCTGTCAACTCGCTGAGCTTGTTCGCTGCCTTTGTTGCTGGCGGTACTACTACCTGTAATACTGCACTTCCAAATACAGTTAATGAATTTTTTACAACATTGATTGTTTTTCGAAGCTTACTCATAGATGTCTGCATATCTTGTAAAGCTTTTTCCGTTGATCCCTGAGCTTTCCCCATCTTTGCAGTCTTCTCTTTGAACGTTTCATACTGGCTTCCAGTCAGTGCCAACGCTGCGGTTAATGCTCTTGAATTGCTAAAAAGCTGAGCCATCTTATTTGACTGCCCACCTGTTTCTTTCTGCAAGATTTTCAGCACTCCCTGCATTCCTTCTGCTTTTATCATAGCCTGACCATTTTCATAACCGTATTTCTGCATCAGTTTGCTCATGGATTCTGTTGGTTTTAACAAACCTGTGAACAATCCTTTCATCTGTGTTGTAACTTCCGCAGTATTGCCAGTAACACCTGTCAAGGTTGCCATAGATCCAAAGAGTTCTTGGTATGACACATTTAATGATTTTCCCAACGGGAATAGCGGTTGCATCGATGCCGCTAATTCTTTATAGGTTGTGACCCCTAATTTCTGAGTCTGAAAAGCCATGTCTGAGATGCTTTGTGCTGTTTTTACATTTACACTGTCATACCCCTTCATAGCAGAGCTGATCAGTGCCACGGATTCCTGTACAGATGATCCGCCACCCTTTGCAGCTTTTGCCGCAACATTGAAAATCTTTTGTGTTTTTGTTCCAGAGTCTCCAATACTGGAAATCATCTGGTAAACTCCTTCGGATATCGTATGCAGTGCTATGCCTGTTTCATTTGATGTCTTGATTGCCATGTTTTTATAGCTTTTCAAGTGATTATGATTATCGAGCAGTGTGTTTACCTGCCCCATATCCTTTTCAAATGTGTCCGCCATTTTTCCAGAAGCGGCCATGATTCCGATAATCGGCACCGTTACCTTTTTTTCCAACGATGTCCCTACGGATTCTAAGTTTTTTCCAGTTCGCTTGATGCTATTTGCCGTTTTCTGGATCTGTCTTCCCTTCGCTTGCATTTCTGCGGTTGCTTTGGAAAGCGGAGAGGAGAACTTATCCACTAAACGCAACGTTGCATCTACAAATCTATTTGCCATTTAGTTGTTCATTCTCCTTCCTTATATCTTCAATCTCCTGATGCACAAAAGCAGCCATGATCATTTGCTCATGACTGCTCATTTCTGTAAAATCTCTTGGTAAAATATTATGAAGACGGAATAACCAGTACATGGTATTGATCTCTCCGTCTTCGTAAATTAGTTTTTTACATCATTCTCTGTTGCTTCGTCTTCCTGGTCCTTGTAAAAATTATTGATTGCATCTGAGATCTCCTGTATCTCTCCATCAAACAATAATTCAGCTAAGTCTTTTGGTGTTGCTGCTCCAAAATGTTCTAAAAGTCTTTCATCTTTTAGGTTTGGTTCTTTTACTCCGTCCATCAATACAAGGAGATCTGAATCATGTGCATTTACCAGGAGTAAGTTTCCTTTCTTGTCCAATGTATTTAATGCACGTTCTCTCAGCTTTCTTTCTTTGACTTTTCGCAGCGTAATCTCTCCATCTCCAGTCAGTCGTTCCATGTTCTTACTGTGATATGTTTTTGTACATTCTTTTGTCAGTTCTTCTTTGTCTACGCTTAATAATTTATCAATTAAATTCATTCTTTTTCTCCTTCTAATCGTCGATTGTATCCAGCATTTCGGCTGTTGTAAATGTAAATGGAATACTTTCTTCTCCTAACTTGTTTGCTTCCCAGTCAACAAGTTTCACTTCGTCGAACGTACAATTCGTCAATTTAACTCGCTCATTTCCATTCACTGTCGGATCATCTAAGTTCGAAATAATCGTGCATGGTGTGTTTTTTCCATTTTTGATATCTGTCAGAATTCTTTTTTTGAAATAAGATGAAGCGTGATTTAATTTCAGCGTTCCGCTTCCTTCGATACCTGTTACTTTTTTTCCTGAATTCAATCTTCCTGTCTGCGGTACGTCTGTTTTTGTAAATTTGATTGTTGCTTCCAGTGCTGTTGCTTGTGCCATATAATCATTATCGACCCATACTTCTCCCCATGAGCCGTTGATTACGTCATTATCTTCAAATGTCTTCATTTGTACCTCCTAAACTACAATGTCTATATTAAAGTTTTCCATTGCGTCAAGAATTCCCATCTGTGAACTTAAGAAAACATTTTCCCCAGTAAGCGCTTTTTTGATCTGATCTTCTGTCATGTTCACAGTGTCTTCGTTTTTGCTCTCTAGGTATTTCTTGTTTCCTTCGATGTCAATTTCGATTGACGCACTTGATAAAATTGTTCTTGATACAAGTCCATCCAAATATTCTTGGCAATTCGCTAATAGTAAGCATTTGTTGTCATAATTATTCGGATACTGCCCTAACCAGTTGTTTTTGATCGTATCTGTAAGATCGGTCGAAACGTGATCCATCACATCAATCATCTTTATTTTTTTAAAATCATCTGTTTTTGTATCTGATACAGTTGTTAATGAATTGATGCCCCTTGCAACACGGATGTAATCACCATCCCTAAACACAATAAACTCCCCTGCATCAATCTTTTCATCCATTTCTTTTTTGGATAATTTTGTACAGCTTTCTGCATCTTCCAGAACTGTGTACGTGCAGCTCATTGTAAGCGGTGTTCCTGCAAGGATTCCTGCAATCCTTGAGCAAAACTTGTCAGCATCATATTCTTCTCCACTAATCGTCACACTTTCAGTCGTGTAGTTGATAATTCCTTCATCGTTCGCTGTTGTATTTGCAAGAACTGCCTTTACTTTCTTTCCTGATTCTCTTTTTTCTTTGATCCATTTCGTTACTTTTGCTTTCTGATCTTCCTGTAATGCTGATCCGAATGTAAGATAATCGAATTTTACATTGTCTAGTTCATCCAGGATCGTATCAAGATCTGCATATTCAGACTGTCCAAAAAAGCAGATTACTTTCTGCGGCTTTTCTCTTCCACCTTCCATTGCAAACTGGATTTGTATTTTTGCATCTTTTGCAATCGAAGCATCCAGATCATCTCCCGGTCTATATTCTTTCGGATTCATTCCAGAATTATTTGCAAGGACTAAGGCAACAATTCCGTTGTCATTTCTCTGTTCAAATGTCTTTGCAAGTTCTCTGAATATAATGTTAATGCTTGGCATTCCCATCGTTTAAGTCCTCCTTCATTTCTAATTCTTTCATTAGCGGTGCATCCGATGGTTTGTATAAGTTGTCTAGGAATTCTGAATCAAACGTGATCCGTGGAACATTTCCACGTTCTCCGGTGTATTCCATTTCAAAATTCATTATCGGAACCTTTTTCTTTTCCGTCTGCATCGCAAATAAAAAGATTTGCTTTATTTTTTCAATATCTTTCAATACTTTGATTTCTTGTCCATGCTCGCCTCTTTCATGCATGAGAACAATTTCTACAGCGTAACGCTGTTGATACCTGTTTTTCGTGTACAGCTCTCCATTTTCTGTGATACGTACAAAGAAACACGGATATTCCATCTGTTCTACGACTCCAAATTCATAGCACGGATAACCAAAGTTCTCATTTAATGCGGCTACGACCGCTTTTTTCATATCATCAATCGTGATCATAGTCCTGCATCATCCTTTACTCTTTGTAAGACTCTTCTTAGTCGTTCTTCGTGCTTTCCGCCCCAGTTTTTCAGAACTGCTGATACAATTCTTTTTCCTGGGACAAAGCCAACACATTTACCACCATTTTTGAGTTTTTTCCCATTCTTTTTAAATGGCGTTATGATCTCATGACCATTTTCAACCAGATGCCAGTGCGGATTTTTTCTTCCCTCTGCCATAAATTCTTCCAGGATTACACCATTGATATGCTTTACTGGTCCTAGTCGGAATCCTTTTGTAAGATTTCCTGTGTGTTTATCTGTAGCGGATAAAGCTTCTTTTCTTACAGCCTTGCTGAATTCTCTTCCTTCTTTTTTTAGTTCTTTTTCTGCATAATCCGGATACCTCTTTGCTACTTTCTCCAGACTCTCTCGTAATTCATCGAACGTAGCAGTGTCGAATTCAAAATCAATTTCATCTGACATCGTTTTTTTGCTCCATTGTGTCCGAATCGGACACCGATTCTTTTTCTTCTGGTACATCTTCTACTAATCCAAGTTTTTTCAGATCATTTACGACTCTTCGATCGTCACATTCTTTGATCTCATCTTTTTTCATGTTAAATGTACCTACAAATGTTGTTTTCGCTCTTATTTTCATCTTCTACAGCCTCCGCATGCAGTATCAGAAATCTATCCGCTTCGTTTTCATTTTCTACCGAATCAATTCCATACATTTGATCCTTGTATCGAATTTTCATGTTTTTATCAATTCCTTTTCGATATCTGATCGTAAATTGCATTTCTTCCGTTGCTTCGTTTTTCAGAAGCTTGATTGATTCGGAAGATCGGATCATGCGAACTTTTGCCCATACTCTGGCAATTGACTTTTCTTTTCTGATTTTTTGTCCAAGTTCATCCTTATCCCATCCAAAACCATAGATCTCTATTTTTTTATTCATGTCTCCGATGTTAATCATCTTCATCCTCCGAATAATTTTCCAATTGTAACTGCAATAAGATCGTTCTTGCAATGTACGAAATTTTCTCGTTATTCTTTGTTTCCAGGATAGATCGGTTATCATACAATTGCTGCATGATCAAAAACAGTGCAAGTTTCATTCTTGCACTGTTTTCATCAAACTTTCCAACTGCTGCCGCCACTGTTTCACATGCTGCATCAAATGCAAGATTGAATACGACATCGTCTTCTTCAACCTTTAGATATTCGCTCGCTTCTTCAAGAAGCTGTGAACGTACATCAGCATCCATTTATCATCCTTTCTGAGCTGTGATAAACTCTTCAATGATCTCATCTTTCTTTGTCTTTGTAATTGTGTAGCTCTTAGTTGTTGCAAGCTGTTTAATTTCGTCTACAGTCATTGCTTCCAGTTCTGATCTTCTGTATTTTTTTGTTGGTTCTGAGATCTGATCTGCCGGAATTTCTGCTTTATATACCGCCATATCATCGACGATCTGGCAGTCTAATCGTTCACGTACTTTAATTCCAGTCTGGTCTTTACTCCATAAATCTCCTGCTTCTGTAGAAATTCCGATTGTAAGCTTTTCTCTGTCAAACAGTGTGATCGCTTCTTCAAAGTTTCCGCAATAAATCGGCACCTTTCCAGTAGCTCCATTTTTGATCGTCTTATTAGACATAACTGCAACCGGATATGTGCCGAATAATAATCTTTTGGACGGATTTGTTACATCTTTCTGTAAGATGTAATTTCCTTCTTTGTCTTTTAATTTGTCTAACCAGTTAAAACCACTCTGGTTTGTTAACACTTTCGATCCTGCGACTAATGCCGGATCTAATTCGACGTTAAAGATGTTTTTCAGATCATCGACAGATGTTGCTTCAATTTCAAAACCATCCGTCATTTCATCCAATTTTTTAATGATTAGTGCATTTCTTGTTGCTTTTACTTTTCTTGCAATCCAGTTTTCCAGGTAAGAAATAATATTTTCGTCGGAATCCTCCAGCAGTTCATATGTAGCTTTTAAGATTCCACCGAATTTTTTTATCACATACTCAACTTTCTTTAAAACTGGAGTTGCAACATCAGGAAACTGGCTTTCTTCGTCTACTGTATCGAATGGAACTGAATCTGCATTCACTTCGTACACTCTGCTGCCTTTTACCTTTGTTGTGCGTTCTGTCCTTACGATCGTTTCTAAGGCATCTTCGGAACGTCTTAGTGTTCTAATCGTTGTAGAGATATCCGCTGGTACTGTTAAGCCTCCATCTTCGTCAGATCCCTCTTTCATAGCATCCAGCACTTCCATATCTTCCTTTGCAACTGGTTTCTTTTTAAACCCAGCTCTTAATGCATTTACAAGTGCAGATACTACGTTTTTCTTTCCTTTGATTTCGTTTACTTTTCCTGCTGCTGCCTGGTTCTTTACACTATCTCCTTCTTCTTTTTCCATTTCATCAAGAAGATCATACTTCTCCTGAAGCTCCTGCATTTCTTTTCTTGCATTCTTTGCATCTTCTAACTTATCCTGGGAGATCAGATTCTTGATCTCTTCTTTCTTCTGTGTAATTTTTGCTGCAATTTCTCTCTTATCCATTCTGTTTCCTTTCTCCATACTGGTTTAAGCTTTCTAATAGTTCTTTTTTCTCTTTTTCCCTTGCCTGGTACTCGCTAAAAGATTCGTTGAAAATTTCTTTTATATCCTGTCTGCTTAAAGGCCTCTGCTCATCCTTTTTCTTGGCATTTTTACCCTGCGCAGTCAGGCTTGTTGGGACATTTTTGTAACAAAAAAACATGGAGCTTCCGGCACATGCGACTGCATCGTTTGCTTCTTCGACTTTTATGTCAAATAACTCTGCTGCCTCTTCTCCGGTTAACCATGTTTCATCATTTACTTTTTGTTCAATTTCTTCTTTGTCTACCTTGGCTTTTGTCATGTATGTCTGCATTATCGCTTCCTGGCAAGTATCCAGAGATTCTGCATCCTTTCGCAGATCATCCGCATTTTTTGTTGTAAAAAAATAGCTTGCCGATGGCTTATGGATCATAACTGTTGCATTTTTAGGCATTACGATCTCATCTCCTGCCATCATAATGACGGATGCGATGCTTGCTGCTAATCCATCAACATACACTGTCTTGTGTGCATTGTTGCGGCGTAGCATGTTGTAGATTGCAATACCGCCAAACACGGAACCACCGCCAGAATTGATATGGATGTTAATGTTTTCAGTTCCGTCCAACTGATCAAGGAATTTTTTTACATCTCCCGGTGCCATATCGTCTTCATACCATTCGCTCTGCCATGTTTCGCTTACAATATCCCCATAAAAAAACAGATCCGCTGAGGAATCTGTCTGGTTCTTAATCGTCATAGATCCACAAACTTTTGTGTTTCCGTCACGATCTTTGTTATAAAATTTTAGTTCTTTCAAGCACTCGTTTCTCCTTTCTTATATTGTTCTCCTGCCATTTTGACCGGAATAAAGTTTCCATTCATAAGAAGCACGTCTCCATCCGGATCTCTTGGAAGATCTAACAGTTCTCGTGCTTCATTTACCTTACGCATTCCGTTTTGAACTCCCTGAGCAAGTATTTCCATCTGTGTCTTGGAGTCTGTCCTCAGGATCGCTTTTTCGTTGAATTTACAGCTTTTATCTGTTCCTATGTACAATTTGTACGTTAATTCCTCTTCGTACTGTTTCAGAGGGAATAACATAGTATCAACTAAGAATGACAGCTGCTGCATTTCGCTGTTTGCATAGGACGACTTTTCATAATCATTGATCTGATTCGGCTTGACTCCGAACGCTCCTGCAATTTGCAACGCTGTATATTTCTTCAGTTCAAAGAACTGTGCATCTGTCAGCTTGTAATTTAATGGCTGTAGCTGCATACCTGCTGGTACTGGCACAATCTTTCCGGCATTCTTCGGGCCTGAAAGATACTTATCATACTTCTTTTGCAATAATTTGATCCTTGATTCATCAATTTCTCCAGAATACTGTAGTGCCATCGATGCAGTCATTCCGCCTTTGTACAGATTCGACATGTACTGTTGGCTCTGTGATGCCCCTTCTACCACATCTCCAAGCATATCTCGTACCGGGATTCCTGTTAATCCATCTAACGTCATTGACGTTTTAAAGTGCAGCACATCCATTTCTGGAAATACATACATTTCTCCATCCAGCGGATCTGTATATTGATAATAGATCTTGCCTTCTCCAGCAAATATTCCCTTGTTATCACAGATCGGTGTCACGCAATTTGACTGCATAATCCAAAGGCCTACGTTTTCGCTTCCATTCCTGGAAATTCTTCGTTGAATCCATACATATCCATTCCCATAATGATTTCTATTGTTCTCAACTGTTGCAAAGAATATAGATGGTGTCATATGTGGATTCGGTCTTTCATTTAGTAGTTTGGATGTATCGTCCGGATCTGCTCTAACCTTTCCTTTGCTCCCTTGCCATTCATAAACCTTAATTGGCAGTTTCCCCATTGTTTCCGATAAGATTTTCATGCAAGTGTAGTAAGTTACCTCTCGCAATTCACTCTTATTTCTGTATCCAATTCCAAGCCATTCTGCAAAGTCCTCTTCTGACATTCCCTTTGTTGGAGATCCCCTAAACCAATTTGTTATTTTATTTATAATGTTTGCTGCTATTCCCATTTTTCTTCCTACCATTCATTTGCTAAAAATTCATCTAACGCTTCTTGTCTGATATTGTTAAATTCGTGATACCTTGCTAATTTATAGCCACACAGCGTCGCATCTACTGGATCAATCTTCTTGGATGTTGCATCCTTATCGATCTTGATCAGTCCATTATTTTTTTTAATCACCGCATTACTCATTGAGTAATTCAAAACCGGATTATACAAATAGCATACAGTTCCCATGTACACTTCTTCCCTGAATCCCTCTGTTGCTTCATTCAAGGATTTGTGGCTCTGATAAACTTCTTCAACAATATAGCCTTCATTCGATAAATCAATCATGATCTTACTTGCATTTGCCGGATCAAAGCATAATGTCTGGATATCCAGTTCATTTTCTTTGCAAAAATTAAGAACGTAATCCATTACTACGTTTTGGTCCACGATTTCGCTATTTGTTATTGTTATGAATCCTTGTCTCTCCCATGCATCATATGGAACTTTATCCCTGAATACTCTTTCCATTAGTTTTTCTTGGTTTGGAATAAACGAATGAGATAATACAATGTATTCTGTGATTTCTCTTCCTGTCTGGTCCAGTTTCCCATTTCTATACGGAATCACAAACGCTACTGACGTTAAATCAATTTTGGAAGACATATCGAAGCCAACATAAACTGGCTTCCCTTTGATGTCGATCGGAAGTTTTTTCACTTCACATTTCTTCCATTTTTCCATATTCATGTAGCCATTTTCCTTCTGCTGTACCCACATGTTCAGCATTTTTGTTAAAAAGGCTATCATTTTTTCTGGAATTACCTTTGCGATCTCGTAATCTCCACGGATTTTTTCTCGCCCGGCCGGATATGACATTCTGATTGGATTCGCTTTCTTCCAGTTTTCTTCATCTCCAATATCATCTCCCTGGTCAATTTCCATGATGTCAATCAGATATGTATCATTTTCAACATCAATATTAGAATCTAACACCTTGCTGCAGTAATCGTATTCCTGTGTATAGCAAGGATACGTCAGATCCATTCCAGCTGTTGTGATGATCATCAACAAAGATTCTTTTGTATTCGATCCAAGTCCAAGGTCAAGAAACTCTGTTGTTTTGTGCTGGTGGTACTCGTCTACAATCAGCCCGGCTGGGTTCGTTCCGTCTCCAGTTTTTCCATCTTCTTTTGACAATGCTTTTATATAGCTTCCTGTTTTTACATGTGTGATCGCATTATTTGTAAGTTTAAACTTCTTTCTCAATGGCGATCCGTTCAGCATCAGTTTTGCTTCTTCAAATACGATCTTAGACTGATCTCGTTTCACACCTGCTGTATAGTATTCATAAACTTCTTTATTTTTTGTTGCCTGCACAGAAATCTCATACAATGCAACGCCTGCTTCTTCCTGGCTCTTTGCGTTTTTTCGTGCAACCTCTATAAAACTTTTCTTAAACCGCTTATACCCATCCTCTTTTCTTCTCCAACCATACAATTGGCACAAATGAAACTGCTGCCATTCTGTCAGCTTGATCGGCTTTCCTGCTAGGACTCCTTTTGAATGTCGCAGTAAGCTAAACCATTTGATAATTTTTTGTGCTTCCTGGTCGTCCCAGTAAAAAGAGGCTTCCCCACTTTCTTCCCTTTTCACATCTCTCAAGAATCTGCTGCATGCCTGTTTATGCTTCTTGCAAGAGATTATATTTCCGCTAATGCAGTCGGTTGCATACCTGATCAGCCTGTTTTTTACTGTCATATGTCACCGAATTCATCATTGATCTCGTTATCAATGCCTTCTCTCGCAATCGTTGCCGCTTTCAGTCTCGAATCTATCGTGAGTCCACACATCGATGCGAACTTCCTCATCTCCTCTGAATACATTTTTTGCAGATCACACAGTGGATTTTTAACCAAAATTTCGCCATTTTGAGTCGGTTTTTTAATCACTTTATTCTCTTTTTTGAGCTGTTTTGTAACTGAAATATAGTAAGAAAACGCATTACAATAGCACCCCAGGTTGTTCACATCCAGGTTACCGATCACATCAATTTCCATTTTTTCGAACTCTTTTACAAGTCTTTTAAATTCATTTTTAGCCCTGGCATCAATGAGCCAAGTTGGCGGTTTTGCTAGGGTTTCCTTGCCTGTGAGCACAAGTCGTTCTTCCAGTTTTTTGTCTTCCTGTTGTGCAACTGTCAGATTCCCTTTTTGTGTTGCAAGTGGTTTTCGTTTGCGTGGCATTTTCTCACTCCTTTCATTTTTCAAATTTTATATTTAGAATTTTGTGAAAAGAAATCTAGGGCGTGCGGTCTATAGGAATGATCAAAACAATTTGACCACCCCTCCCACCTTTGAATTTTCCTTTTTCTTCCATTTCTCTTTGTATCCAAGAAGCAAGCGGATGATCTCTTCTTCTCTTCCTTCTCTCATTGCTTTATGCACTATGCCGTGGCTCTTGTCGCTTAGCGCTATAAGATTTTCTCTGTCTAGTCTCTTCGCATAGTCTGTCGATATCGGAACAATGTGATGAACCATTGTCGCTGGTATGAACTTGCCATCGTGATAGTATGCGTAGAGATCTATGTACATGTAATGTGCGAGTACATCTTCCTTTGTCAGTCTCCAGGCCTTTGTCTTGTAGAATGCAGCGCGTGTCTTATTCCTTCGGTGCTGATCGTAGTCCTTATCTCGTTCCTTCTTCTGTTGCCGTCTGATCTGCTTAATGCATTCACATGTTGTGCCTGATGGAATTCTTTTCCCGCATTTGCTGCATCGTTTATATATTGGCATTGTATCACTTCCTTCTACTGGACCTCCAGGGACTCGAACCCTAGACCGATCGGTTATGAGCCGACTGCTCTGACCAACTGAGCTAGAGGTCCATATAATAATAAAAAGGAAACAAGATCTGCTGCCGTATGGCTTACATTCTCGTTCCCTTTTTTAATTCATGCTACTATAATAGCACTTTGAATTGTATGTGAGTCCCTTTCTTTCCTTTATTTTCTTTAATTTACATTTTTAGTCGTCCAACTTTTTGGATAGGATGTAGTAAAATTTTCTTCTTTTTTCGTAAAAATAATTTCTTCCGGCTGGTATATTCATTACTGTCTTCAGATACTTATATGTTATTCCTTCTTCTGTTACTGCTTTTAGAATGTACTTATACAGCTGATGATCCGCTTGCTTTGCTGATTCTTCTATCATCTTGCAATTCTTCTTTGCCCATGCTCTTTTTATTGCCAATTCCTCTGTTGCACTCTTTGTTACTCCAGATCCTGTCGTATCTCCAAATTTTGGGCTGCCAACAGTATTTGTTTTGTATCTAAGAATGTCCTTAAATTCTTTGTATCTCATTGTGAAATGATACGCCTGATAAAACGCGTGATTGCTTATGTCCCATTTCTTTTCTGATACCGGTCTTATGTTCTGCATCCTATCTCCTCCAGTCGACGATCTGCTACCTTTTCCGTCCAATTTTTTATTCATCGCTTTTCGCCTGTAATATTTTAGTTTCGTTTCCGAATAGAATTTATTCTTATCTTCTTTCTTCTTTTCTCTTATCGCCTGCATACTTAGTTTCCATGCAACAAACTCTGTACACTTTCTTCTGCATTCGACTCGCTTTTCTCTTTCTCCTCCGTGATCGCATTTAAGACACGGACAATCTTGGTATCCCATTTTGTATCACTCCTTTTATTCAATTCTTCCGGCTTCTTTTCTTTCTCTTGCATTTCTATTTTTTGCTCTATTATCGTCATTTTTTCCCATACATTATCTATTTCTTGTTTTGTTAATACTGCTCCAACCGAAACCGCCATTAATACTGTTAATATTAAAAATCTTAGGCTTTGGTAGACATTCTTTTTATAAGCATAATAAAAATGCATTCCTGCATCTATTACCATTACTGTAATAAGCGCCTTAATTAATAAATCGTTCATTTTTCCCTCCTACAATTTATTTAACGGACATTCTTCATCGCATATCCTTTTATATTTTTCATAATCATTCGGCGTTATTTTTGGATATACGCAATAACCATCACACATCTCAGTTCTAACTTCTTCCAGGATGCCTGTTACTGTCTTCACTCTCTCATGATCCTCTTTCACGACACCTGTAAAATTCTCTGTTATTTGTGTGCCAAACAGCTTGTTATACAATTTATCAATCTCTGTATCATCTAAAGTTTCAAGAAGTTCGCCAGCACTATCACTACATTCTTCTTGATTGCATTTATGCCTGCTGCAATGCTTATTTAATCTCCATATCTTCTGCTCCCTTGTCATAACTCATCCCTCTCTTTCGCTGCGGCACAGAGTGACATCACTGCCACTCCTGCAACTGCTCCAATGAATAATCCGCTTAAAAATCCAATAGTCATATTCTTAACACACCTCTATTTCAAATGTAATGTTAAATTTTGCATAATCGCTCCAAGCATCAAAAATTTAATAGCGTTATAATGATCTTTTTTTATATCGTTATAAAAATATATTCCATAACACATAATCATTACTATCAGCTCTATTATTTGCACCACTCTATCCATAATTCCACCTCTTTCAGTTGTTCCAACCACCGATACATCCGTCAAGTTCTTCATCGTCTGGGTTTGCATGGCACAAAAACCCCTCATTATATTTATTTGTCGCTATATCTTTTACGTGCTTAATAGCTTCTTCTAAATTCATATTCTCTTCTCCTTAACTTTCTTTAACAATTGATAGACACTGTCTTTCTGCATTTCGTCATCAACTTCCTTTAGTGTCGGAATCGGTTCAAAGTCATCGCTTTCCCCATTCATAAATTTAATCAAGGCATCTATGTTCAAGTCATCTATGTAGTTGTTCAATTCCACCATTCTTTTTTCTTCGTCAGTCATTATCTTCTGCTTCACTTCTTCCATGATGTCCATTGCCGTCTTAGGTTCTTTCTCCTTTTCTACTTCTTTTGTTTCGAATACTTCGATTGCTAGCATTCCATCGTCTATTCCGTTTCTCACATATTCTACATTTACATCCAATCCTTTTTCTGCAAGGTATTTAGGTATTCCAAAATCTCGTCCTTGTGTAAACATATGAATTTTTCCTAGCCTGTTTCTAATCGTTGCCATTATTTTTTTGCCTCCTCATCCATCATTCCGCCATGTATTTTTATAATTACATCAACCAGATTTGCTGGTACGTATGCATATATTGTTTCCAATAAATTTCCCGGATCTTCTGCATATGGTTTTAGAGCTTCTTCTTCTACATTTAGCGCTCCGCATTCTACGCATATATATCTTTTTCCGTTTTTCCATTCTTCTTCGCTAATAATATGCTTCGGGATGCTGTTTATTCCGTGTCCAACTTGTACACTCATCTTGAATCCATCTCTGCACATGATCCATGGTAGCGGACGTATATCGTCATTTTTCTCGTAGAATGCCTTTATATATTCGTTTATCTTCATTTTTTCTCCTATTCGTACCTTCCTGCTCCTGCTCCGTATCGGTGCCACGTTGCTCCTGTTTTAACTTTCTTTCTTCTTTTGTTTATCATTTTTTCATGATCGGCGATTATTATATAGCGATACTTGTTATCCCAGTACTCCAGCATTTGTGGACTGATTCCTGTTTTCTTTGCCATTGTTTTGTATGTTATTCCGTCAAATAACATTTGAGTTACAATTCTTTTTTTGTATTCTTCGCTGTATTTTTTGCGATTGTTGTCGTCTACTTTTTCTATCTCTTCGTCTTTATACTGTTTTACCCACTTCCTTAATGTCATCAAGGTTATTTTTGTTTTAGCTGCAAATTCTCTCCTCGTCATCCCTGATGCTAGTAGCGTTCTTACGATGCCTCGTTTAAATTCTTCCGTATATTGCATAATTTTGTTCTCAGACAGCTTAGTTCTTTACCTGATGCAGTGTATTTAACCGTGATCACTGATTCTTTCTTTTTGTCTAATCATGTTAAATCCCTGTGATTCTTCGTTTGTGGTTTGTGATTTGTAAAAAAAACAATAATGATTGTGTTATAAATAAACAGAAACTTGATAATGTATAATAAAACTTTGTTAACAGTTGCTAAAAGAATCTCTCAGGTAAAGAACTAAGCTGTCTGTTCTCCTTTCTGCCTGCTGCCTTTTCTGGCAGTAGGCTAATAGATCTCATGGCTTATACATGATTTCTTTGTTCCTTATGCGTTTGTTAATAGTTACTGTGGTATATTGCAACTGGTCACTGCCAGTAGTGCATCATTTCATTGTGTCCGATTCGGACACCTTTCTTTTTCGGACCTTTTGCTTTGCTATAAATCTTTTTAGTGGTTGTCCATTCATTTTTCTTTTGTTGTTCCCCTCGTTATGCAGTTTTCTCTTTTGCTTTCTGTCTGCACATAATTTAATTTCAACTACTTTCGGATGTATTTTCCCTCTAATTCCGCACACGACCCAAATATTCTCTATTTCTCCCGTTTTCAGTGCAGCTTTTTTTGATTTGCGTTAATTCTGCAATCTTTTCTCCATCTGCAAACATTATTGCTTTTCCTGGCACTTCCTCTTTTTCTTTCAGTTTCTCTTTTATATAGCTTTCATATCCTGGACGCGCATTGATCGTTCCATCTTTTCTGAGTCCTGCTGTTATCTTTCTAAACGCTTCTCTTATCTTCTTTATCCCTTCGATCATTGTTCCTTCCTTTCTGCAAATTCCATGTTCTCCGCCACAATCTCTGTCGTGTATACTTTTGTTCCGTCCGTTTTTATATAGCTTCCTGTCTGGATTCTCCCTTCCAGTGCGATCTTAGTTCCTTGATTCAAATACTTATCTGCAAATTCTGCGTTTTTTCCAAATGCAACACATCCGATAAAATCTGCGTCCTGCTGCCCTTCTCGCTTAAATCTGCGATCTACTGCAAGCGTGAACCTTGCTATACATAGATCTTCCTCGTTCCAGCTTATCTCAGGCTTCCTGGTTAATCTGCCCATTAGTATTACTTTGTTCATGCAACCTCCTAAATCGTGTATGTATCATTCTTCTGTGCTTCTATATCTGCCATCGTCTTAATGATCCCGATTGCATTTCCTTCTGCATCCATTACCACGACTATCTTTTTCTCTTCTCCTTCCATATACACATCTGCGACTCCGTACATACGTCTCTTTCCGAATTTCTTTATCGCGCTCTGCCATATCCACGTTTTTTCTCTTCCGAAGTCAATTACAGCATTTGCGATCTCTCCACTAAATGTGATTGATTCCTTTATGATCGTGGCACTTCTTGTTTCATCTACTACGTCATATGGATTCAGTTTTGCCAGGTCCTCATTTTTTTCATATCGCTTTGGATTTAGCATCAATATTTCCTCCGGAACATACACTCCATATGTTCCGTTATAAATCAATACATGTGTCCCATACTCGCAGATACTATATTCTTCGCGGTCTTTAATTGCATCTATCTGAACTTTATCTCTTATATCCATGTTTATCTCTCCTTTTCATCCAATCCTAAAATGCAGTAGCCTTCTTCCAGTCCTTTAAATCCTTCCAGGACATAGATCACTTGCTTTTCTGTTACTCTTCCTGTCTCTTCTCCGTCATTCATTTCGTGCAGTTCTATGATGTCCCCGATCTTATAGTTTCTATCATTTTTTCGTAGCTCAAACGATTTCTTTCCTGTGTCTACTGCATCGAAAAACATGCTTGCAAGTTTTAAGCGGTGTCTTCGCTCATCTGATCTGATTTCTGGCACTTCTACTTTGTTTGTTTGCGGAATCTCCACACGTTCCGTCTTTTGTTCTTCCGCTGCATCAACATCGAATTGAATCATTTCGCTGATCACATCTGCCATTTTGTTAACTGTCTTTTTAACAATTTCCTCGAAGTTATTTTTGCATAGTTTTATATGACCTTTTTCACAGCTATACCACCCGTCGAACCCATTTGATCCACATAACGTTCCGCCAGAGTGTTTATACCAAGTCTTCATGTATTCTTTTAATTCGGATAAATTCTTTATTCCTTCACTACGAACTTGTCCTTGAATTCTCTCTGCAAATGCTTCTAATGCCTGTTTTTCTAATTCGTTTTGTTCCGGACAATACTCTGGAAAATCTCTTTCCAGATTCATCTGGCCCTCAATTTCTGTTTCTTCCTCTTCTTCGGTTTCGTCCGCTTCTGCTTCCTGCCTTGATTCCTTTAGTTCTGCTTCTCGTTGTTCTTCCAGGATGCGTTGTTTGTACTCTCTTATCTTCTTGACAGTTATGATCTCGTCCGGATACCAACTGTATATTTCTTCCTGTTCATCTTCTTCCAGTCCTGCGATCTCTACAGCTACAGAAAAACTAATTTCCTGTTTTTCTAACAGTTTTCTCAGCTCTGGAATCAAATTATTGTTGATGCTCATTGCATTTGCGATCTGTGTCGGTTTCTTTCCAAGAATCTTTGCTGCTATGTCTCTCAGTCTTCCAGATTCTAGATCGTAGCTCATTATCTTCTCTCCTGCTGCCTTTGCATCTTTCAGTGCATCCGTTAATAATTTGATTCTTTCCAGTTCTTTTTCTGGTGTTGCTTTTCTGTAACTGTTGGAGATGCATAGCTCTATGATCTCTTCATTTTTGCTTCGTGGCTTTCTGATCTGGCATGTTGCTTCCCTAAATTCCTGGAGATCTTCTTCCTCTACCAGTTTCTTTAATGCTCTCCATCTTCGTTCGCCACCGATCAGCTTGTATTCTTCTCCGCTCTGGTTAGGCTCATACATAACTTCTAACGGCTGTAGCAGTCCAAGCAGCTTAATCTCTGCTGCCTTTTCGTCAATGCCGATCTGATCGCTTATGTTATCCTCATTGGCGTAGATATTGTAGATGTCTATATCTTTTGTTCTGAATCGTGCCTTTGGCTTCTCTTCGATTCCTTCTTTGCTTGTCTTATTAAGCATGTCCATTACGTTAAATCCTGCCATGTCTTTTCCCTCCTTTCCTAGTCTACTTTCTGGAATCTTCCAGTCTTCTTGTTTCTTCGCTTTGATTCGATATACGCTTGTGCTGCATTCCATTCTTCGTCTGTCATAATTTCTCTGATCACGTTGTTGTAATCTTTCGCTGCATTGCTTCCTCTTGACATTTCTGGAAGTGGTCTTTTTGCTGTTTCTGCTTTTTCTGCAACAACTGATCTTCTAATTTCTGTTTTGAACATCTTGTCTTTATATGTATCTCTTAGCCACTGTGCTGTATCTTTGTTTGTTATATTCCCAGTTTTCATCGTCATTAAGACCTTGACCTGCTGCCCTTCATGAATTCCTTTTGTCTGCTCAATCATGTTTTCAACCGCATCAATTCCATAACCTCCTGCTTTGACCGGAATTATTAACAAATCCGATGCTTTAACCACATTTAGCACTGTTACATCAAGCAACAATCCACAATCACAGATCACATAATCATATTTGTTGTTGATACATTCATCATTCAGCATTTTTTCAATGCGATCTATCTGGTTTTCCATACTATAGAGCAGTTGAGCGTTTGCCTGCATCAGCCACATGTTTGCCGGGATAATATCCACATTCTCATATCTTGTGCGTCTGATCGTTTCTTCTGTACTTTGCTGCTCCAGTAATATTCCGGCAAGTCCTTTTTCGTTCGGATCATATACCCCCATAGTTCCTGAAGCATTTCCTTGTGCATCTGCATCTACCATCAGCACCTTCTTCCCATATCTTCCTAACAGATACGCCAGAGATGTTGATGTCGTTGTTTTTCCGACTCCACCTTTTAAGTTTCCAACTCCAACTACTTTCATGATTTTCCTCCTAATATGGCTATTTATTTGTTATCTTAGTTTTCTTTGTTTCCTTTTAACCATTTATTTAATTCTTTGCTGCATTTTCCGCAGACGTCATATTCTTTATATCTATTTGCGTTTTTTAATCCCATCCTTTTTTCTTTTACTATTATCTCGTTATATGAATCACTTTTACCGCCAATCTTATTTGATGCTATATATGGCAAAAAGAATCCTCCACACACATCACATTTTCTTGCTTCCATTTTGTTTCTCCTCTGTTTTCTACAATTCAGTTTCTTCGTAAACTTTAATACGTTTTCCTTCAGTTTGCATAAGCATCATGTCTATTTTGCCGATTTCTACTTTGTAACCTTTTTCGGTTATTCTTTCTACAATCTCTTCTATCGGCAATACTTTTTCCATTGTATTCGGATAGTCAAACGCTGCGACCATCTTTATTACTTTTGCCATTTCTTTTCCTCCCATCTTTTCAACACCTGGTTGTTCTCAATCGGCATTATCTCTCCTGTTTTTAGTGTTACATAATCTTCGATCACTTTTAGCGCGATCTCTTGGCTGTAGCAGATAGCAACGAAGTTTCCATAGTCTGCTGCCTGTTTTAAGAATTCCTTCTGTTCCTTTTGCAATCTTCCGTCTCCGTATTTCATTTCGATGTACAAAGATGCGTACTTCCCTTTTGGTACCGGGAGATGCAGATCTGGAACTCCTGCCTTTACTCCCTGCCTTTTCAGAACTGCTGCACTTACGCGATCGCGCTTCCCACCATTTGGGCAGTGATGCAGTAATTTCAGTTCTGGATAGCGGTTCTCCATGAACTTGCAGATCGTGATCACTGCTTCTTGCTCGCTTGCTTCTGTTCTTAGCATGTACTGTTGTCTTCTTGCTCTACTCATCTTTACCCTCCATCGTCTATGTTCCAGGATCTGTATCCATTTTGAACTAAAATGTACTCTACAAATTTATATCCTCTTTCTGTACTTCCTTTTCGTACTCCGCCATTGTTTTCATCGTGTCGTTTGTCTATGTAGTATCCTTTTGGACTTTTTGCATCCTCTCTGAAGAAATCACATTCCCAAATCACATCTTTCTCAATATGTGGCTGTTTTAAATTCCTGGATGGGGGAGTATGTCTTACCCCCGTATTTCTCCATTTTTTTACGTCCTTTTTCTTTTACCAGGTAGGATGCTAGTTTCCCATATTGCCCTGTGTCGTCAAGAAGCCTGATATGGATTCGTCCACGATCCCAGCATTTTTTTATTGTTTTTGTATCCATGCTTTCGATTACCATGTGTATATGTCTTGCACCTTTATCTCCTGTTTCCAGTACATACACATACTTAAATTCTTTTCCAATCTTTTTATACTGCTTCCTTAGATCTCTGATCAGCTTGTCCTTTTGCTTTAACATCTCTTTGTATGTGTCTGGTCTTTCGTCCTTTCTGTAAGAGAATGTTATGAACATGTCTCCTGCTTGGAAGTTGCAGTTTAATTTCCATCTCAGCTGCTCTGTTTGTCTTCTGATGTTTACTTCTTCTTGCTCTGGTCTACTTGGCTCTCCAGTTTTTGCTCTCTTCTCCTTTGGTTTATGCTTTCGGCTATAGTATTTCTTTATCTCTACTGTCTTACCTGCGTACACTCTTCTAATCCAATATGGCATCTTGTCTCTCCTCTTGGTACTGTTCGTTTAATCTATTAGTATTTACTCAAACTTAATACTTTTATCAAGTCGGAAAAGCGGATTCGAACCGCTTACTTCCTTGCTTTTTCGTTTTTAATTTGCTATACTATATTTGTGGTTTTTAATCCACAATATGGCATTGAAAAAGCATCCCAGTTTACTGTTCCGGGATGCTTTTTTCTTTTACTATTTCTTTCAATCTCTCCGGATCATCACATATGTCCTCATATTTACCAAGCTTGTCCACAATGTCCCCGATCGCGCAGTTATTATCCACGCGAATCAGGGAAGCTCTGTATGTATAAGATTTATGATTTCTCATCGTCAATCTCATCTTGATCTCCTTATTCTAAATGCTGTCTAATTGTTATTAGTCGTTCACGTAATTCTACGGCTTGCTCTTCATTCATTCCACAGAATTCCATTCCGTCTAACCCTTCTTTCGTTCCAATAATCAGAACGTTCCCATTGATTGGATGTCCATGAACATCTGTTCCGTACAGATATGAAGCAATCGGATTGACCTGCGCTGTTTTATGATACAAATACTCTTCATCTACAAGCATCATCACTGGATACTGTTCTTCTGTTAGTGTGTATAGCCTTTTTGGATGCACAGTTTCTACAATCTCACATTCTTTTCCTATTAGCTTATAAAACTTATGTAGCTGCTCCATATTCGTTCCTTCTGGATAATCAAGCATCAATACTTTATCGCTCATATTTTTATCATCAAAGATGTCAATATTTACTCCATCCTTGATCAGAATCATTTTCCCTGTCTTATCACTCATTTTCTGCTCCTTTACGCATATCTACGATCATCAATTTTCCTACGATTTCTTTTTGATCAAGCTCAAAGATATACCTGTCTTTAAACTCTATATAATTAATCAGCTCATCTGCCATTCCTATAGCAGATCCTTTCTTTATGTGCTCAATATTTCCATCTCTATATAATTCATTTGGAATCACAGTTTTTTGATATACTATTTTAATGTTTTCCAGTATTTCAACTGCTTTTCTCATTGCAGAGATTGTCGGATTTTCCCCCAGCAAATCTCCTCCCATTATTCCATGCATCTTCATTTGCTCATCATATCTTTCGAGATTATTTTTCAGCACGCTCACAGCTGTACTGACATTCATCTTGCTTTCTTCGTTCCTCTCGTGATATAATTTACGTGGACTTTTATTTATGCCTTGGGAGTTAGCTATGCTACTTCCTTGGCCTTTTTTATTTTTCTCTTTCATTTTTTTCAGCTTGTCCTTTCTGCCCGGAATATTACCGGGCCGTTTTCTTTTCTTTTGCTCCGATAGCTCTGATCACTGTCAGGGCCATCATCTTTTTTTGCTCTTGTGTCAGTTCCCTGACTTCCTGGCCATTCACAAATCGTCTTACCTTGTATCCGTCCATGATTTTCCCTCCCTTCTCTTCATTTTTATTAACCTTTGCTTGTCCGTTATGCTGCATTTGTTGGGTTCTTCTCGTCCATCTTCTGCCTTGCGATCAGGATGTCGATGCTTGCTTTTACGAGCATCATAGACTCCTTGTCCAGCTTCTTAAGATTTTCAACAGTTTCTTTCATTAGCTCTTTTCCTTTGTCTGTCATGCTTTTCACATCCTTTCTTTTGTACCGCAGATGAATCAACACTCCGCCCGATTCATTCACATATAGATAAATAATTCAATAATTACAACGGGGAGGCTCCGCGTTGTTGCGGAGTTGAGATTTCTTTTTTAGGATGCATTCGGGTAATTGCATCCTGATCAGGCGGAGTGTTGATTCATCTGCTGCCTGTTTACTTGTTTTCGTATATCATTTTCTTGACTATGGTATTATTATATCTGCCTTTGGTAAGTTTGTCAACTATTTTTCATTCATTTTCTTGACTATGGTAAGATTTTGTGTTAATTTATACTTATCAGATTGGAGGTGAAATTTATGAATACGCGTTTGCACCATTTAAGAAAAACATTAAAATTAAGTCAAGAAGATTTTGGAAAACGACTTGGCGTTACTGGTGCATCAATTAGCAGACTGGAAAAAGGTGAACGTAACATCACAGAACAAATGATTTTGTCAATATGTCGTGAATTTAACGTTAATGAAAAATGGCTTCGTTATGATGAAGGCGAAATGTTTTTACCATTTGAAGATGAAGTTGCGGAAATGGTATCTCAACTATTAGAGGTATCTAATCCTTTTTATGATTTGATTTTGGATATGATGGTGTCATTCAACGAACTGGATGATAAGGGTAAGCAAGTTATCTGTGATTACACTAGTATACTTGCGGAAAGAATTGCAAAAAGAAAAAAGGAAGATGATTAATCTTCCTTTTCGTTGTGATTGCTGATGATGATATATATCTTCTTCAGATACTCTTCATTTTCAATCGCTACGAGCATCTTTGCAATCTGTTCTTTATACCATTCTGACATATGTATAAACCCTCCTTTCTTCCCATTTGTTAAGGGTATTCGGAGCTGTCCATGCCGAATGGCTTGCTTTCTCTGTATATCTCATCAACTAGGGATAGTATAGCATAGTTTTTCATTCAAATGATTATCTTTATATATTCTTTAGAATTGTTTATCATTTGTTTGTTTTTCTAAATTATATACCTTTTTTTGGTATTTTCGAGGGTTTTCGCCGATACGTTCGGCATGTCGAACACTATGGTATAAATCGGTATGTGTAAAGATCTTCTGGGACTACATCCAATGCTCCAGCGAGTAGGCACAAAGTATGAACTGTCGGATCATGGCGTCCGTTTTCTATGTCATTGATCGTAGTTTTTCCTACGCCTGATAGTTTTGCTAGTTGTCCACTACTTATGCCTTTATCAGTTCTAATCTTCCAGAGCCGATATTCAATTTCAACGTTCACAGCTGTACCTCCTGGTTATTAGAGTGTACAGTATTACAATTTAATATTACTTTTTAAACAAATTCTTTTTGAAGGGGAGGTTTTCATATGGGATTTCGATTTAAAAAAAGTAAACAGATCGCCCCTGGTGTGCGTGTGAACTTTAACAAGAAAAGTACAAGCGTCACATTCGGAGGCAAAGGAGTGCATCACACGATCAGCTCCAACGGAAAGAAAACCACAAGTGCTGGTATTCCTGGAAGTGGATTATATTATACTTCTTCCAGTGGCGGTGGTTCCAGGAACAATGATGATAGTTCTATCAATTCCGCATCGGGTAGCGGAAATAACAGTTCATTTATTCCTGATCCGAAAGGTGATCGAGATGGAAACAAGAAAGGGTGTGGAACATATCTTATTTATGTTGCAATCGCTCTTATCGTATTCATTGTTTCCGAATTACTCACTTTTTTCGCTTCCATAATTGCGATCCCGATATTCATTTATTTTTGGAGACATAAAGAAAAGGCTTATCGTAAATCATTTTTAGCATTTGCAGTCTTTGCATTTATCGTCGGATTAGGATATTCGATTGTTTTAGATATCGATACAATTTCTGTAAAATCTAACAAAAACATTGTCATGGATATTAATTCCAGCAAGAAGATTTCTTACAGTATTGATCCTGAAGGTGCCAACACTGATGAATTGAAGCTTGTCTCTTCTGATTCTGGCATCCTGGTAGCCAAGCTCGATAAAGATAACAGTAAATTTACAATTAATAGTAAGTCTAAAACTGGTACCACAACTGTGTATCTTAAAGATAACAATGCAGACGTAACAAGCAAGAAGATCAAGGTCACTGTTGAAGACAAGAAGGCAATTGCTGAAGCTAAGAAAAAGGCTGAAGAAGAGAAAAAACGAAAAGCTGAAGAAGCTAAAAAGAAAGAACAAGCACGTATTGCTGCCGAAAAGAAAAAATCTGAAGAAGCTGCTAAGGCAACGGAAGAGAGTGAAGAAATGGTATGGGTATCTAACACTGGATCTAAATACCACTCCAATCCAAATTGCAGCGGCATGAGGAATCCAATTAAAGAAACTCTTTCCGATGCAAAGAGCCGTGGACTCTCTCCATGTAGTAAATGTTATTAAATAAATAAAATACCGCCTAGCTGGTAACTAGACGGCATTTAAAAGAAAACCACTTGCACCTGTTAAGTTAACAGATGAGTACTTTTCCCTCGCAAGTTTAAGTATATCATTTTTTCTTGACACTTCGCAAGAGGTGTATTTTTTGTACCAATTTTTAATATTTTGTAAAAAAGGAAAAGGTGATTACTATGAAAAAGATCGCAGCTGCTTATATAAGGGTCAGTACGCATATGCAAGAAGAATTATCTCCAGATGCACAGCTTCGATGCATTAGAGCCTGGGGAGATGCTCATAATTATTATGTACCAGACGAATTTGTTTTTATTGATAAAGGAATCTCTGGAAGAAAAGCAAAGAAACGTCATGACTTTTTACGAATGATCGGACTTGCAAAAACGAAGCCTGCTGCCCCTTTCGAAGCAATACTTCTTTGGAAATTTAATCGTTTCGCTCGAAACCAGGAAGAAAGTATTGTTTATAAATCTATGCTACGTAAAAAATGCAACGTTGATGTGATCAGTACTACTCAGCAAACAACAAACGATATTTACGGAGATTTGATCGAACGTATCATCGAATGGACCGATGAATTTTATTCTATCCAGTTAGGGGAAGACGTTTTTCGTGGCATGACAGAAAATGCCCTTCGCGGAAATTTCCAATCTTCTCCAGCTTTTGGATACAAGGTAGAAAAAGGACTAGGACTAGTCATCGTTGAAGATCAGGCAAATATCGTTCGCATGATTTTTAATTTATATGTCAATACTAGGATGGGATTTTATGAGATCGCTCGTCATTTGAATCGTTTAGGTTATAAAACCAAGAAGGGTGGAGCTTTTGAAGCTCGCGCAATTAGGTATATTATCCAAAATCCAATTTATAAAGGATACCTTAGATGGAACTATGCAAATGGTACTACGCGTGTGGTCAATGACGAAAGTGAATGGATTATTGTAAAATCTCCATTAGTTCCTATCATCGTTTCTGAAGAGCTCTGGGATCGAGCAAATGAACGTTTAAAAAATGAGTATCGTCCTAGAAATGGAAAACCAGTATCAAGGCATCGACATTGGCTGTCCGGGCTTGTCAAATGTTCTTCCTGCGGTGCTTCTCTTTCTACATCTGTGCAATATCGTCGCGATCGCACCTACATTAATTTTCAATGCTATAAGTACCTTAAGGGAAAATGTATGGTTTCCCACGGAATTTCCGAAAAGAAGCTTGTTCCATTGATTTTAAATGCACTGAAAGAAGATATGAATAAATCCTATATAGAATGCGAACGCATAGAAAAGACTACAGAAAACCAGCAAGATATTTTGAATGTGCAGTTGAAACGTTTGGATACCAGGGAATCAAGAAGCAAAGAAGCATATTTGAATGGTATTGATTCCTTGGCAGAATACAAAGCCAACAAGGAAGACATCCGGAAAGAACGTGAATTTCTTCTTCAACAGTCTCAGGATCACAGTGACCAGGAAAATAAGTCTTCTGATCTTCCTGGTAAAATTCGCGGTGTTTATGATATACTTGTATCTGATCAATGCAGCAAGGATGAAAAGCAAGCTGCAATTCGTTCGATCGTGAAAAAAATTGTATTCGATAAAGAAAACAAAACCTTAGATTTCTATTATTATATAAAAGAAGATTGAGTCATGGCCCCTTGATTCCGCAGTATTACTTGGTTTGCAGAGTTTATACGCACTTGCAGAATGGATGACGCAGTGGGGTTCTAAATACTTAGGCGATCAGGGATATGCTCCGA
>OCAV01000379.1_pt1 | contig 40399 bp, 32 predicted proteins | sample 1538331 | NCBI WGS metagenome assembly OCAV01 (sample SAMEA2580297, study PRJEB22360) | human gut metagenome | biome: human gut; feature: human-associated habitat; material: faeces | place: Denmark | collected 2008/2010
CTTGTATCCATTTTTTCTCTCCTTTTTATTCAATATATAGCGTGGAGACCTGCATAGTAGGTTCCCTTCTTTAAATTCTTGAATGTTGCTGTTACAACATTGCCTTTGATATTCTTCTTGACGAATGTGCCGTATTCTACCGGACGCAGACTCCAATGTGCACCACAAAGCAGGGAAATCCAGTGACAAAGGAGCGAAGCTGGTTAATGACAAACTAAGAAGTCAGCAACAGTCCTGCCATAATAAAAGGCTCTCCTAATGATATTTATTTTATCATAGAAGAACCCTCTAAACATTATTTTACAGAAAAAGTTTCATACTTTCATCTTTTTCGTAAGACTTGACTATTTGGCTTAAAAGATAGACCTTTTATAGTATCACTAGCATATAGAGCCATCTGGAGCATATATTATATTGCCAGTATATTGTTTCATCTGTTCTTTGTTAAAATAGATTTTTATATAATGGCGTTGCTTGTCATAAGATATCTGGAAAATTTCTTTATTTATGAGTGCAAGATCCAATAAATCTGATAAATCATCCATAAATAGGTCCGACAAGTCTTTATCTCTCAATTCAATCTGACAGATAATATCATTATTAAAAAACAGGCTTAACTCGATAAAATCTTCTTTTGTTATTTCTAAAAGATATCTATCAAATACATATGTTTGAATGCAATCTGTTTTTATCTTTAATATTGCCATAGTTTTTCCTTTCATTTCTTATAACAAAAAATCCATCTGATGTAAATCGTTATTGCATATATGATATGGCATTTTCAAAAGAAAATGCCATATCCAGCTGTTTTCCAGCTAATGCAATAAACTTATTCTTTACCCAAATGGATTATTTTACAGTTACTTTCTTTACGTTTGACCACTGGCTGAATACTTTCTTGCCGTCTTCAGATGTCTTGTTGAATGCGTGGAGACCTGCATAGTAGGTTCCTTTCTTCACATTCTTGAATGTTGCTGTTACAACATTGCCTTTGATGTTCTTCTTAACCAGCTTGCCATAGCTTACCGGACGGTATTCTCCGTTTACTTTCTTAGCAGCGGATCCGAGAACTACATCATAGCCTTCAGCGTTTGCGGCTTTTGTATAGGTTACAGTTACTGTAGTGCCTTTTGCTTTTACGCTTGTGATTACTGGCTGTGCAGGTGTAATTGCGGATACAGAGAATGGATAGATGTTGGACCATTCGCCGAATACTTTCTTACCTTCTGCATTACGTGTCCAAGCGTGGCAGTATGCATAATATGTTCCCTGCTGTACATAAGTGAAGTCACCTGTTGTCTTAGCCTGGTTCTTTGTTACATCTACACGAGCATTTGTTGTATCATTTGCTTTGGAGATTACATAGTCATAACCAGAAGCTCCGTCAACATCTCCAGAAAGGATTACTGTTGCTTTGTTTCCAACAACTTTAACGCCGCTGATTACTGGTGCGCCAATTTCTGTTGCTGCATTGACAGTCTTAAAACCTTTGTAGTTCTTGCTTGTCTTATTAGCTGTAACAGTTACTTTACCATCTTTCTTTTCTACAGTGTATTCAGATGTTTCTACGTCTACACGACCGCATTTAACAGTTACTTTGTCACCATCAACAGTTACATCGGCATTAGCAAGATCAAACTTGTCAATTCCCCAACTATCAGTATAGATTCCAAAATCACAGTAATATCCGTTTTTGAATATAATATTTACGTTATTTGTTTTTCCAGTTGTTACGTTTGAAAGATTTGCCCCCCAAGTATCAAGGTCATAATCTTTACCTTCAACTAATGTAACACCTTTTACTACAATATTTACTATTGGCTTAACTTCAACGCCACCAGCATAAGTTGCATTTTTTACAGTAATATTAGAGCTAGCTACATACTGCTGTCCAATTTTGAATTTCTTGATTGCAATTACGTTTGCAGTCTTGTTTCCAGCAGCATCTGTATAAACACCTTTTACTACATCATCATTGTCAAGGCTACCACCGTATGTTCCTTTTGCAACAGCAAGGATTGCACCATACTGTGTTCCGTTGCTTCTCTTACCATACACATTATCAACATATACAAGATCGTAATCTGTTCCTTCTACAAGTTTCTTACCATCCTTTGTAATGGAAGCAACAGCTTTAGCATATGTGTGTGCGGTTCCGTCATATTTGAAGCTAGCGTTTGTTTCAATTCCGTTAGCATCATATGTCTTGATTGCATTCTCAGCACTTACATTTTTACCAACAATATTGAAAGTGAGTGTTTTAGTTCCTGTAAAGTTACCATTCTTTGGTGTAAGGGTTACAGTACCTTCTCCAATCTTCAGGTTTTCACCGTATGTTAATTTGAAGTTGCTTGCAACGTCAACATCACTGTCACCTAATTTCAGACTGATCTCATCTGCCGGAACTTCAAGGGAATAACCTTTGTATTCTTTTGCACCGATTACACCAACTAATTTAGTGGTATCTGCAGGTTTGATTTCAAAGTTCAGTTTTGCTGCTGTAGCCGGATCATATTCTGTGCTACCTGCAACACCTTTTACAGTAATAGTAGCTGTACCTGCGTTAATATTATTTGTGTAGGACACAGTATATTTAGCAGGAGAAATTACTTTTCCGTCAATTACGATATCAAAATCAGGAGTAATTGCTTTTCCTGTATATGTGAAAGAATTCTCTTTCAGTTTGATATTAGCTGTTTTTAATGCCTTTGGAGCAATTTCAACTTCTTTAGTAAATTCTTTTGCACTACCTTTGATATAATTTTTATTTGTAATTGTAACAGATGCTACAACCGTACCGCCAACACCTTTAGTTGCATTTTTATAAGTGTATTTAACTGTATAGTCAGTTCCTTCTGTTAAGGTAAATTCTTTATTGTTAGCATTTTTAGCTTTTACTACAAGACCAAAGGTATCTTTGTAATCGGAAGCATTCTGAGTATCTTTTACTTCCACAGATGTATTAGCAGAAATAGTAGCATTACTTACTGCAGCTGGATTGATTGTGAAAGTAAATCTAGCTTCACTTCCCGCAAAACTGTTTTTACCTTTTACAATGATAGTAGCAGTTCCTGCATTTGTATTGTTTGCATATTCAACATCATATTCTGATTTGTTAACTACAGAACCATTAAGCATCAGATTACCTAACTGTTTATCTGTTTTAGTGATTGCAGCTCCGGTATATTCTTCAGCGGTAGTAACTCCATTTCCTGTAAATGTTGCACTTGAAATATCAGCATTCACCAGATTAAGTGTTGCGGTAGTTTTACCTGTTACATTCTCATTGCCTGTTTTAGCTTCAATTGTAACAGTATGAGCACCGGCAGTTGTTGCATTCTTCGGAATAGCAACATCTACATCCCCAGCTAAGTTCAGAGATTCTCCAGTAGCAGAATCTTTGTATGTAATTGTAAGATTGCTTGGTTCATATCCGGCTGGATTTGAAGGCATTGGCATTGCTTTGATTGATGCAGTTACTGTAGAAAGATCACGTACGGCAATAGTTGCCTGATTAGATGTAGCTACTGTAACTCCACTTGCAATACTGTAATTTTTATTACCGCTTTCCGGTGTTCCTGTAATCAGACCTACAGTCAGATTGTAAGAACCAGCCTTTGTTGGAGCCTTTGTTAAAGTAACATATCCATTTGCATCTTTTGCAAGATATGCGGAAAGATCAGCTTTAGTCTTAGTATCAACAAGAGTTATATCTGATGCCTTAACTTTAATTGCGCTACCGGTATAAACATAATTTGTTGTTTTTAATGTTGCAGTGAATGCAGCAGCAGCAGCGGTACTGTCGGAAATTTTCTTTGAACCAATACCAACGGTCAGTTCTTTCTTTCCGGTGTATCCTGTTTCATTAGGAGTAATTGTTACTTTGAAAGCATTATTTGTTGTAACATTTGTGTCATCAGAAGAAGAAATAGCAATGTCATATTTACTGGAATCAAGAGTACCCCAGTTGATATTGTCTTTTGTTATTGTTTTCTGATTTCCATCATAAGTAAGCGCAAAAGCATCCTTAAAAGCAATGTTTTTCATCTCTTCAGTCTTATCAACTGCTTTCAGAGCAATAGCATCAGATGTGTATGACCATACAGTAGTATTGTCGTTAGCAACTGCGTAAACAAAGAGAGTTAAATTTTTGCCTGCATCAGATGCTGTTAATGTTGGTGCTTTAAGAGTTACATCTACTGCAGAGCCACTTATTAAATTGTCCCATTCTTCATCAGTAATCGCTTTTTCACTAGCGCTTGCAACACCGTCAATTTTCCATGCATAATAATAGTCAACGCCATCAAATGATGTTCCTTTTTTCATAGAAAATTTAAATTTTCCACCAATAGTGCTATTCCATACAGCAGAATTATTTGTTACTCCTGTAAAAGTAGGTACTACGCTGTAAGAATCGCTAGTTACTGTGGCTTCTGCAGGAGAAACTTCTGTAGCATCCTCTACAACAGGTGCTTCTGTTTCATCTGCAAATTCAGCAGGAGCTTCTGTAGCAACTGCTACGTCAGATCCATCGCTGAACTCAGCAGCCCATACCGGCACATTAGAAGTAGCAAGCATTGCAACAACAAGTGACATACTTAATGTCTTTTTTGCCATGCCCTTCTTTGTGTTTTTAATCTTTGTCATGATTATAGTTCCCCTTTGGGTGGTGTACAGGTTATTTCTGGAAGAATTTTCGTGTGGGGAATTGCTCTCAGAATTGGAGAATAGTGGAATTTTGCGATTTATAAGTGGGTAATTATCGGGAAATATATTAAAAACAGGCAGTTATAATAATAGAGCTTGTAATTTGCAAAGAAGAAGGGACTGTCATCCGACAGTCCCTTTTGGCGTATCACACACAAAACCCCGCATACACCGGTACAATATGGTAGTTTTCTTTTTCCCTGAAGTCCTCCACCGACAGCAGGTACATTTCTGCGTTTGTATTCATTTCAGCCCGGAATCTGGTAAGGTTCCGGGTTTTTTGATGTGGGGTCAGGCGGTAGTCCACAGCAATATGCCGGCCCTCTTTTTCCAGAAGGAAGGGCACTTCGGCCTGGTTGCCGCTGGACCAGTAGGAGAGGGTGTATCCGTTTCTGGTAAAGTGCTGTGCCAGAAAGGTTTCGGTGCAGGCTCTGGCTGCCGGGGTGTCGGAACCGGTGAGCAGCTGATAAGATGGTACACCCAGTACTCTGGCGCACAGTCCGCAGTCAGTGGGATACAGATGCAGGGAGGTCCGGCGGCAGGCAAGGGCATATCCTGACCGGAGCAGCCAGTCCAGTGGCTTTTCATAGGTTTTGGCTGTGGCGCCCTTGGTTATAAGGGAATATTGGAATCTCCGGCTGGATTTTTCAAGCTGTGCGGGAATGGAGAGCCAGGCATTCTGACAGTGGCGGGTCATTCCTGTGGGAGCCTGGCTGGAAATATCACTCAGGATCAGTTCCAATAGCTTCTGTTGTATATCCGGTACCATCAGAAGTTTTTTCTCTTTGCGGTATTCCAGTACAGACAGCGGCATTCCGCCGGTGACCAGGTAGAGATAAAACTGTGACAGAGCTTTCTGGTGCAGTTCTTTTCCCAGGGGAGTCAGGGTGGAGAAGTGTCTGCGGATTTCCCTGGATAGGGAATATTCCGCATTTGCCCAGAGGAATTCCTCAAAATCCAGAGGATACAGGCTGATAATATGGAAATCATTTTTGTTGTAGAGCTCAGGGGAGGCAAGGCCTCTGTGGATAGCAAGGATGTGATACTGTGGATGATCCAGAGAGATTGCTGCCAGAAGTGTGGAAAGCTTCGGTACACACTGGATGTTATCAAGGATCAGCAATGAGACAGAAGGCAGAAGAGGTTTTCCGGCATAGGTCTCAAGGAAAAGCAGCGCATCCTGGGGAGGCCTGGATACGGAGAGATAATCTGCCACTGGTTTGTCAGTCTCCAGGTTGAGATAGAGGGTATTTTTGTAATTTTTTTCTGCAAAATCCAGGGCCAGCCAGGTTTTACCGGTCTGCCGCAGCCCCTGGAGAAGGAGAGGATGGCGGTGGGGATTTTTTTTCCACTGGATCAGGGAATCAGTACATTTTCTGCGCATATAGTTTCCTCCTGTAAATAAGCGGTGATATATAATTAAATTATAAATGTAATCATATGAAAAAACCATACACAGATGAAAAAGGAGGGCTTTTATGAACAGAATCAATGCAATTTATGCCAGGCAGTCCGTGGACAGGGCAGACAGTATCTCTATTGAGAGTCAGATTGAGTTCTGCAAGTATGAATTGAAGGGCGGATCCTTCAGGGAGTACAAGGATCGTGGATACAGTGGTAAAAATACCACCAGGCCTCAGCTGCAGCAGCTTCTTGCGGATATCCGGAGAGGGGAGGTGGAGAAGGTGATCGTGTACAAGCTGGACAGAATCAGCCGTTCTATCCTGGATTTTTCTAATATGATGGAGCTGTTTCAGCAATATCAGGTAGAGTTTGTGTCTTCCACTGAGAAATTTGATACTTCCACGCCTATGGGCAGGGCAATGTTAAATATCTGTATTGTGTTTGCCCAGCTAGAGCGGGAGACGATCCAGAAGCGTGTCTGTGATGCTTATTATTCCAGAAGCCAGAAAGGATTTCATATGGGAGGAAAGGCACCTTATGGTTATAGGCTGGAGGAAATCGTAATGGATGGGATCCATACCAAGAAGCTGGTGGAGGAGCCGGAAGAGGGGGAGATTGTCCGGGAAATTTTTCGCATGTATTGTCAGCCGGAGACTTCTTATGGAGACATCACCCGGTATTATACGGAAAAGGGAGTCCTGTTTTATGGAAAAGCGCTGATCCGCCCAATGCTTGCCCAGCTGCTGAGGAATCCGGCATATGTGCGTGCGGATATGGATGTGTACCGTTTCTTCAGAAGCCAGGGGACAAATATTGCCAGTGATCCGGGAATGTTTGACGGCATACATGGGTGTTATCTGTATCAGGGCAGAGGCGCAGATACGGATAAGCTTCAGAATCTGCGGGGACATATGCTTGTGGTCGGCCCTCATGAGGGGCTGGTTTCTTCGGAAATATGGCTGGGTTGCAGGATCAAGCTTCTGGGAAATAAAACAGTGGTGGCGAACCGGAAGGCTGTGAATACATGGCTGGCAGGAAAGGTGAAATGTGGACATTGCGGATATGCTTTGATGAGTGTAAAAACAAAGTCTGGTAAACAGTACCTTAGATGCACCCGGCGTCTGAATAATAAAGCCTGTCCGGGGTGTGGAAAAATTTATACGGAGGATGTGGAGCGACATGTATATGAGGAGATGGTAAAAAAGCTGAGAGAGGGTCAGGCTCCTGTGGGACACAGATCCCTGAAGGAAGATCCTAGAGTGCAGAAAATATGTGAGGAAATAGAAGCGTTGGAGAAGGAGATCGGGATCTTGGTGGAATCGCTGACAGGGGCAGGAGAGATATTGAGTAGCTATATTGACCAGAGGGTGGATCAGCTGGATCAGCTTCGCAGGCAGAAATCGGAGGAACTGGTAGCATTGTCTGAAAATCAGGCAACGCCGGAACAGATGGAAAGAGTAGTGTCCAATATTAGTCTCTGGGATAATATTGGATTTGATGAGAAACGGTTTACAGTGGATAAGATGATCATAGTTTTGAAAATTTTACCCGGAACTGTTCAGATCCAGTGGAAATTCTAAACAGTTCCGGGTATTGGTTACTGGGTAAGAGATTTATTTTTTTCAAGCATTTGGTGGATGATGCCCTGGGTATATTCGCCAAGATGCTTCTTTGTTTCTTTGTCCAGCTCATCAGGGTAGATGGGCTTGCCGTATTCCACCACAACCTTTGCAGGACGGATCTTCGGGAAATGTGCCTCGAAAATATCTGCAGAGTTATTGATGGCAATGGGGATGATCGGGCATTTCGTCTTGGTGGCGATTTTGAAGCTTCCTTCATGGAAGGGGAGCATATCCAGGTCATCTGTATTTTTGTTTCTGGTGCCTTCTGGGAAGATACAGATGGAAATGCCGGATTTGACCTTATCTACAGCTGCCAGGATGGTTTTCAGTCCCTGCTTGATGTCCTTTCTGTCCAGGAAGAGGCAGTGGAGATATTTCATCCAGGTGGACAGGAGAGGGATTTTCTCCATTTCTTTTTTGGCAATGTAGCCGGTGCGGATAGGGCAGCGGCTGTAGGTGAGGAGGATGTCAAAGTAGCTTCTGTGATTACCGATATACAGGACAGGGGTGTCCTTCGGTACATTTTCCTCTCCTATTACTGTGACTTTGGCTCCTGTGATCCACAGGATAAATCGAAATACAGCCTGAATGATCCGAAGAGAGCTAATATCCTTGGTCATAGGAGAAAATTTGCCGATGATCCATTCTACCAGTAAGATCGGGATAGACAGGATCAGATATCCGATGACCACAATACAGACAAGAATAAAACGTATCATTTGTGAATCCTTTCCGGATCAGTCCCTGAGAGATTGATCCTAACGTCATTGTATTCATTATAAAGAATCTGCCCACAGCCTGCAAGTATAAATCCCGTTGGATCTGCATAGAATGGCTAGTAAAGAAATATGCCGAGGTAGCATTGTGAGAAAAAAAGCCTGTATGGCCATGGTTTTTTGGCTGGCTGTAATGCTTCTGACCGGATGTGGGCTCATTAAGATAGAGGAGGGAGAACGCACTCCTTTGGAATATACAATTGTGAAACAGGAGGAAATCCCTGCAGAAGCAGTCCGCTTTATGGAACAGAAAAAGAAGAAGGGCTTTCAGATGATCTATAAGGTGGAGGACAGTATGTATCTGATGAAAGGGTATGGCACTCAGGTAACAGGCGGCTACAGTATTCAGGTAGAGGAGGTCTCACAGTCGGAGAACGGAGTTTTCTGTAAAACCCGGCTTCTGGGACCTGCTGAGGGGAAACAGGGACAGGAGCCCTCCTATCCCTGCATTGTCCTGAAAATAAAAAGTACGGATAAACCGGTACAATTCCTGTGAGGACAGGAAACAAAAAATAGAGATCTGAGTCTGTATATCATAGAAGGAGAGGATTAGAGAATGATGGAATTGAAGAAAGAAACTGTGCAGATGCTTCGGGTGAAAAGTAAGGCTGCCAGCCAGGTAACCTTTGATGAGGATTATAATGTGCCGGATACCAGACCGGATATTGGAAGGATGATCCAGAGTAAGGCGGAGATTTCCATGGATGAAGTGCGCCTTAGTGAAGGAAGGGCTTTTCTGAAGGGGAGTCTGAACGTAGATATGCTTTATGTAGGGGAGAAGGAAGGCAGAATATACAGTCTGGCAGCGAAGCTGCCGGTGGATGAGACTGTGAACCTGGAGGGAATAGAGGGCGGAGATAAGCTTTGTCTGAACTGGGAGATGGAGGATCTGAGCATCCATGTGATCCATTCAAGAAAGCTGAATATCAAGGCCATCGTAACCTTTTATGCTGCGGTGGATGAGACAACAGGGATTCAGATACCGGTGGCTCTGGAGGAAGAGGATATTTCGGTAAAAAAGAAGCGGGTGGGGCTTATGAGTCTCTGTATACATAAAAAAGATACGCTACGTATTAAAGAAGATATTGAACTTGCAGCGAACCGGCCTAATGTGGAGTCCCTTTTATGGCACACTATAGAACCCAGAAACCTGGACCTGCGGGTGGAGAAGGATAAGATACGTGTGAAGGGAGAGCTGGCAGTATTTATTCTTTATGAAGGGACAGATGAGGAAGCTTTGCCGCAGTGGCAGGAATATACCCTGCCCTTTTCCAGGGAAATGGAGTGTCAGGGGTGTGGGGAGGAGCTGATCCCCCATATAGAGGTTTCCCTGATCCATCAGGGGATGGAGGTAAAACCGGATGGAGACGGGGAAGAGAGGATTTTTCAGATAGATGCTGTACTGGAGCTGAATATGAAGCTGTACCGGGAGGTGGAGTATGATCTGGTCCAGGATGTATATACTCCTCTGAAAGAATGCGTGCTTCATGGAAAACAGGAGATTCTGGAAAGTCTTCTGGTGCGGAATTTGTCCAGGTTCCGGATGAATGACAGAATTAAAGTGAAGGAAAGCCAGGGGAAAGTGCTGCAGCTTTGCCATAGCTGCGGCAGGGTGAAGATTGATAAGACCAGGATTACGGAGGAGGGAATCCAGGTAGAGGGAATTGTGATCTTGAGGCTTCTTTATATTATTGGTAATGATGAGATGCCCTTTTATTCTATGGAAGCTATGCTGCCCTTTACCCATGTGATCGATGCAAAGGGTGTGGGTCCGGACTGCAGGTATTTTCTGCATTCGGAGCTGGAGCAGCTTTCTGTGACTATGGCTGACGGAGATGAGATCGAGGTAAAGGCCTCTGTAGGGCTGAATGTGCTGGTATTCAGGCAGTGGGAGGAAATGATCATTGATCATGTGGAGGAGAAACCTCTGGACATGAAGAAAATCCAGGATATGCCAGGTGTTACTGTTTATATGGTTAAGCCGGGAGATACGCTGTGGGATATTGCCAGATCCTTTTATACCACAGTGGAGGAAATCTGCACGATGAACAGTCTGCAGGAGGCGGAGATCAGTCCCGGCCAGTCTCTGCTTCTGGTAAAACAGGTACAGAGCTAAAAGGCTGCCGCAGGTTCTGTTATTGAAAAAAATCCCACAAAAAAACAGAGTTTCCTGTATTGAAATCCTGCTGAAAATGATTTAAAATAAAACTCAAGAATGTTTTGTATACAAAGTACAAAAGCCCGGTTCCAATACCGGGTATTTGCTGAAGAATAAAAAACAAAGGAATAAACGGAGGGTTATATGCGTTTACGTGCACTGGCGAAGATTAATTTGGGACTGGATATTCTGGGAAAAAGAGAGGATGGATATCATGAGGTGCGGATGATCATGCAGACCATTCAGATGTATGATGTGCTGGAGATAAAGAAAAAGAAAGCCCCCGGGATTTCTCTGTCTGTGAATTATCCATATATTCCCTGTGACGAGAGGAATCTGGTGTACAAAGCAGCGAAGCTTCTGATGGATGAATTTCAGGTGAAGGGTGGAGTTACCATCAGACTTGAAAAGTTTATTCCTGTAGCTGCAGGAATGGCAGGAGGAAGCTCTGATGCGGCAGCAACACTGGTGGGGATCAATCGTCTGTTTAAGCTTGGACTGAGCGAGAGAGAACTGATGGACCGGGCAGTGAAGATTGGGGCAGATGTTCCTTATTGTATTATGAGAGGTACGGCTCTGGCAGAGGGGATCGGTGAGAAGCTTACCGGAATCACCCAGGTACCGGAGTGCTTTGTGCTGATCGGTAAGCCGGGGATCAATGTATCTACCAGGGCAGCCTATGAGAGCCTGAATCTGTCTGGGATTCAGAATCATCCGGATATTGACGGAATGATTCAGGATATTCAGAATGGTGATCTGCAGGGAATGACTGCCAAAATGGGAAATGTATTTGAACCGGGAATTATTGGTCAGTATCCTGTGATTCAGGAGATTAAGGATCTGATGGAGAGCCATGGAGCATTGAAGGCTATGATGAGTGGAAGCGGCCCTACAGTGTTTGGCATTTTTGACAGTCAGGAGAAAATGGATGCTGCTGCGAAAATCCTGAGAGAGAGTAATCTGGCCAAAACAGTATTTGGAACCAGAGTCTTTAACAGGATTTGATATTGAAATATACAGAAGGAGCGGAGGAATATACAGATGACAAGTGAGTTTTCCGTAAATATGAATGAATATCTGCCACTGCGGGATGTGGTTTTTAATACTTTGCGTCAGGCAATACTGAAGGGGGAATTGAAACCGGGGGAGAGACTGATGGAGATTGCACTGGCAGAAAGGCTGGGAGTCAGCAGAACTCCTATTCGTGAGGCAATGCGCAAGCTGGAACAGGAGGGACTGGTGGTGATGATCCCGCGCAGGGGAGCCCAGGTTGCCAATATTACAGAGAAGGATCTGAATGATGTTCTTGAGGTTCGTATTGCTCTTGAAAATGTTGCCATTGAAAAGGCCTGTGACCGTATGACTGAGGAGGAGATGAGCAAACTGTGGCTTGCAGCCAAGGAGTTTGAGCATACCATTGCAGAGGGAAATCTGGTAAAGCTGGCAGAGGCTGATGTGGCCTTTCATGAGATTATTTATCGGGCATCAGATAACAAGCGTCTGATTCAGGTGCTGAACAACATGCGTGAGCAGATCTACCGTTACAGGGTGGAATATCTGAAAGAGGGAGAAACCAGAGATGTGTTGGTGAAGGAGCATGAGGAGCTGACCAGGGCTATCCGGGAGCGCAATGTGGAGCGCGCAAAGGAGCTGTCATTTCAGCATATTGAGAATCAGAGAATGGCGATCATGCGATCCATTGAGGCAGAGAATGCGGAAAAGGAGAAGCGGGAGAGAGAGAAGAGCAGAAATCATAAATAAAATTTCAAATTCCGGAGATTCTAAGAGAGGTGAAAGACCTCTCTTTTTTGTGAAAAAAATAGGATGTGGAAAGTCATCCGAAGAAAAAGGACAGAGAGGGAAGTGAGTAAAAGGATAAAATCATGAGGAAATCAGGAGGGAAAGCATTGGAGCAGGAGAAAAAAAGACAGCCGGAGCAGGAAGGGGACAACGCACAGGACAGAAAAATCAGCTCCAGTCTGCGGGAAAATGAGAAGTATCTGAGAAAACGGCTGGAAAATTGCAGTGATATTCTGATCCGTCCCATGCGGTTGGGAGAGCAGCGAAAGGTAGATTGTCTGATGGTATATATTGAGGTTGCTGTTTCCAATATGATGCTGGATGATTCTGCCATTGGAAAAATGATCAATCATTTCTGGACCGTTTCTCCGGAACAGATCCGGGAGTTCGTTCAGTACAACAGTCTGGGAATCGCAGATGTAAAGAAGTTATCCGGAATGGAAGAGGCGCTAAGCGCCATACTTACAGGAAATGCAGTTTTCTTTATGGATGGTTATGACAGGGCCATGAAAATATCAAGTAAAGGATACCCGGCTATGGGAGTATCGGAAGCAGATAAAGAAAAGGTACTCAGAGGCTCCAGAGAAGGATTTTCCGACAATGTGAAAAGTAATTCTGCGCTGGTGAGGAAGCGTCTGCGGGATACCAGGCTGAAGGTGGAGGAATATAATGTAGGTGTCCGGTCCCACACTCTGGTACAGATTCTCTATATGGAGGATCTGGTCCATGAGGAGCTTCTGGAGGAGGTAAAGGAACGGTTGGGAGAGTTTGAGATTGACGGGATCCTGGACAGTGGGATGCTGGAGCAGCTGACTGAGGATGCATGGTATTCGCCTTTTCCCCAGTATCAGACTACAGAACGGCCGGACCGGGCTGTGCAGGAAATTCTGAACGGAAAGGTTGTGCTTCTGTGTGATAACTCTCCGGAAGCACTGGTGCTGCCTGGAAATTTCGGCAGCTTTATGGAAAGCAGTGAGGACTGGTATCACAGGTTTGAGATGGCTTCCTTTCTGCGGATGCTACGGTATCTGGCAGTGCTGGCAGCTACCCTTCTGCCGGGACTTTATCTGGCAGTGATACGCTTTCATACCCAGATTCTGCCTGGGAATCTGATCCTTTCCTTTGCAGAGGCCAGGGAGGGAGTTCCTTTTTCCAGTGTGACAGAGCTGATTTTTCTGGAACTGTCCTTTGAATTGCTGCGGGAAGCGGGGGTGAGGGTGCCGGGTGCCCTGGGAAATGCCATTGGAATTGTGGGAGGCCTGGTAATCGGTCAGGCGGCTGTGGAGGCAAACCTGGTCAGCCCTATTGTGGTGATGATTGTGGCGCTTACAGCACTAGGATCTCTTGCAGTTCCCAATGAAGAGTTTGCGGCAGCATTTCGGCTGCTGAAATATGTTTTTCTTGTTATGGGAGGCGGCCTGGGGATTTATGGTATTGTCCTGGGAATATATCTTACAGCAGGACATCTGGCAGGGCTGGTTAGCTTCGGAATTCCTTATCTGATGCCCTTTGTGAAAAAAACTTCCGGAACCAATTCCGGGGAGGGAATCTGGCGGCTGCCTATCCGCAGAAGGATCTTTCGGCCAGGCTATGCCAGAGAAGACCAGAGCCTCCGTTTGAAAAGAAAGGAGCAGTCATGAGATTTGCAGAAAATAACAGGATTTCCCACAGACAGCTTTACAGGCAGATGATCCTGGAGTTTCTGGCGCCCTTTATTCTGTGTATGTACGGAGCCAGGAAGCTGAATGGAATCAATGCATTGATTGGCATGGCAATGGCCTTGATCCCTCTGGGTTTTTATGTGATCGTTCTTATCCGTATGACACCGGTGTTTGAGAATCTGAAGAAAAGCGGCGGAGTTCTTGTGGGGCAGCTGACAGGATTATTTTTCATGGTGTTTATTTTTATGGCAGGCGGCTATATCCTGGCTGTTCTGGGACAGCTGGTGCCAGTAAGCCTGATCACAGGAATGTCTGAGGAGTGGATTACTTTCTGGGCAGTTCTGGTGTGCATGACCGGAATCAGGGGAGGAATGCCCGGCAGAGGAAGAATGGCACAGATATCCGGAGGGGTGCTGCTGGGAGGCATGATTTTGATGATGGTTCTATGTATTCCTCAGGGAAAGACAGAATATCTGCAGGATATGGTTGCTGCATGGAAGTTTTCGGGTCAGGAGATTTTTGAGGGCTTTTACGGAACCATATGTGCGTTTTCTGCTGTAGGGCTTCTTCCCTTTCTTCTGGGAAATGTGGAGAAATATGCAAGTGCAGGGAAAACAGTGCTGGCGGGGATTCTCACATTGGGAGGAATCCTTATGGGAATGGCTGTGCTCCTTCCTGCTGTGCTGGGATATGGCAGGGTTGTTCAGGAGAGATATCCGGTGCTGCCGTTGCTGGACGGAGCAGACTTGCCGGGAAATGTGCTGGCCAGATTTGATGTACTGTGGATGGGTTTTCTGCTGTACAGTCTTCTGTTTGCCCTGGGAAGCCTTTTGCATTATAGCAGGCAGATCGCGGAAGGAGCAGGACTGGGACGGGGAAAAATGTGGACTGTAGTCGCAGCAACTCTGATTTGGTGTATTGCCCGGACAGGAAAGTGGATTCTGGAGTCTTTTGGCTGGTACCTTGGCTATATTTTTGTTCCCGGTCTTTTGATCTGTCAGATATTTCTTTTTCTGAGGTCAAAAAAACGCCATAGAAAAAAAGGGGTGATAATTTCCGGAGTACTTATCTGCAGTATAATGCTGGGTGGCTGTGCAGGGGCTGTAGAGCCGGAGAAAAGAATGTATGCCCTGGCTCTGGGGGTGGATGCCTCTGAGGATGGACTTCTGGTTTCCTATGGAATGCCTGATCTGCCTGAAAGTACAGGACAGGGAAAAGAGGAGGAAAATGGAAGCACCAGGGTGTTGGCGATCAGAGGAGAAAATTTTACACAGATAGAGGAAGCTTATGATCGTTCTCAGGAAAAATTCCGGGATCTGGGGCACCTTCAGGTGTTGGTGCTGGGGAAGCCGCTTCTGGAGGATGGACGATGGGAGCTGGTGCTGGACTATCTGAAGCAGGAAGCCTTTGTGGGAGAGGATCTGTATGTATTTCAGGCAGAAAATGCCGGCCAGGTGCTGAACTGGCAGGGGCAGGATAATTCTTCTCTGGGAGAATATGTTACAGGGCTGATCGAAAACCGGATGTCCGGGCGCAGGGTGCATACGGTAACCTTGCGGCAGGTGTTTTATGAGAAATATAAAAGCCATACCATGCCAAAGCTGCCGGAAATTACAGTGACGGATTCCAGTCTGGAAATTTCTGTATAAAGTTTTTGGAACTGGAAATGCTTTCTGTAAGGAGGATATGGTTTATGGAGAAAAAAAGGCAAAGAAGACTGGTATTGTCTTTGGCAGCAGGACTTGTGGGGGTTTTTCTGGTAAATGCAGTACCGGAGAGAACAGAATATACAGAAAATATTTACAGGGAACAGGCACAGATCACTGCCTGGTGGGGATCTTTATATCCGAAATTCTGCTTTGCGGAAAAACCTGAGAATACAAAAGAAAAAGTAAAGATTTCCTTCTGGCTTGCACAGGTTCTCGATTGGTGTTAGAATAGGAAAATAACCCAAAGAGATGGAGATTGAGCAATGAAAACAGACAGAGAGGCACCGGTAGGCGTTTTTGATTCCGGTGTGGGAGGACTGACAGTAGCGCGGGAGATCATGCGTAACCTTCCTTCAGAGAAAATAGTATATTTTGGCGATACAGCGCGGGTGCCCTATGGGAATAAATCCCGGGAGACGGTCATCCGGTATTCGCACCAGATCTGCCGCTTTCTTCAGGAACAGCAGGTGAAGGCCATCGTGGTTGCCTGCAATACAGCCAGTGCGTTTGCTCTGGATGCTATACGGGACGACTTTGACATTCCCATTATCGGGGTGATCGAAGCCGGTGCCAAGGTGGCTGCTGCCCGCACCAGAAATAAGCGTGTGGGGATCATTGGTACTGTGGGTACTGTGGGCAGCGGCATCCATGCAGAATATCTCAGGAAGCTGGACCCGGAGATCACGGTATTTGGCAAGGCCTGTCCTCTTTTTGTTCCTCTTGTGGAGGAAGGATGGCTGCATGATCCGGTGACTACAGAGGTGGCGGCCAGATACTTAAGGGAGCTGCAGGATAAAAAAGTGGATACACTGATTCTGGGATGTACACATTATCCCCTGCTTCGTTCCACAATCCGGGAAATTATGGGAGAGGATGTGTGTCTGGTGAATCCGGCTTATGAGACAGCTCTGGAGCTGGGCAGACTGTTGACAGAAAAGGGACTTTCCAGTACAGGGGCACAGCAGAAGGAGTTCCCTTATCGCTTTTTTGTCAGTGATCTGGCAGATGAGTTTAAGGAATTTGCCAATTCGATTCTTCCTTATGATGTGGAAATGACCAAGAAAATTGATATTGAGAAGTATTAAGGCGCTGTAAAGGCAGCCTGTCAGGAGCAGAGAAAGATGGATAAAGAAGTATTGATTCATGTAAAAGGTTTACATATGATTGATTCTCAGGGAGAAGAGGAGCCGGTGGAGATCATTGTACCGGGAGAGTACTATTTCCGCAACGGAAGCCACTATCTCCGTTATGAGGAAATTGTGGAGGATTCCCGCAAGCCTACCATTAATTACATAAAAATGTCTCCCAAGGGCATGGAAGTCCGCAAAAAGGGAGTAGTCAATGTACATATGGTTTTTGAGCAGGGAAAGAAGAATATGACCTATTATTCTACTCCCTACGGAACCATTGAGATGGGGATCGCAGCCACCAATCTTTTCCTGGAGGAAAAGGACGGAGGCCTGAACATGAAGGTGGATTATGCACTGGATATGAACCAGGAGCATGTTGCAGACTGCTGTCTGGCTATCCAGGCACAGCCAAAGGACTGTAAGAAATTTACTTTATAACAGATATGTCTGCCTGTACAGGCGAAAAAATAAGAAAGACTGCTGTGACAACAGCAGCCTTTTTTATTTTTGAGTTGATTATTTGTTCTTTTTGAAACGGCCGAAGAACCCTTTCTTTTTCGGGGCCGGAGCTTCCAGAGAACCACGGAGTCCCTTTACTCCTACGATATAAAGACCACTTACCTCTGCTTTGATCTCCTTTTTCACAGGGATAAGGTCGAAAACCTTCTCATCTGCGATCAGAATGGAAATCTTGGGGCCAACCTTTGCCTTGACGATTGGCAGCTTGGAACGGCGCATCAGCTTAGGGGTCTGATCAATAACCATCTGAGGAAGGCCGGATTCCTTCAGTGGCATCCTCTTTTTATCGATAACCAGCATGGAAATAGTTTGTTTGCTTGCTTCGATCTGAGCCTGCTGCTCTTCCTGTTTCTTCTGTGCTTTTTTGCCAAAGAAATATAAACCGATCAGTACACCGATCAGGATAACAAGAATGACCAGAAGGACAATTGTTACTGTGCTCATTTGCATCCTCCTAATTAATGTAGTGTAAACATCATTGTTTTATTTTACCATTAAATTGTTGAAAACGCAAGTTACTGTTCGTGCAGGTTTTCAGAAATTAAGTGGAAATTTATTTGTTTTCGGGGTATAATTAATTATGTATAATCTGTTTCCGGAGGCAAAGCGAAAAGGAACAGGATGTTGTCTTTACTTATGTAGATAAAGGAGAAAATTATGAGCGAAATGAAGCCTGATTCTGTTGAAACAGAGGAGAGACTTTTGGAAAAAGAACAGGATGTACCTGTGGAAGGTAATGATAAAGCATATGAAGACAGTGATAAAGCATATGAAGACAGTGATAAAGCTTATGAAGATGGCGATAAAGCTTATGAAGACGATGATAAAGCCTATGAAGAGCGGAAAGCTGCCAGACAGGAGCGCCGCAGACGCCAGAAGCGTAAAAGTAGGAACCGTCGTATTGTAGGCGGGATCCTTGTTGCTGCAGTGGCAGCAATAGGTGTTGGCGTGGGATTTTACGGAGATGAGCTTCAGACTTTTTATAAGGAGCAGCAGGTGAAAATTTCCCAGCTGACAGCAAGCAATAAAAAAGAAGGGAAAAAAGAGACTGCAGAGAATACGAAGAAAGCAGAAGAGGCGGAAAAAGAAGAAACAAAGGAGACAGAGCAGACTTCTGCAAAGGTGGAGGAGACTCCTGCCCCTGAGGACAATCAGGAAACAATGACCAAGGAAGAGAAAAAGATATACAAAAGGGCCAAGCTTTACAGTCAGCAGTATAATTATGACAAGGCAATCAAGGTTCTAAAGGAAAGCTCTTATTATGAGACCAACAGCAGATTTCAGCATGCAGTGGAGGTATATCAGAAGAAAAAGGATTCCTGTGTATCCTGGCCTATCGATCAGGTGACACATGTGTTTTATCACACCCTGATCGCAGACACCTCTAAAGCCTTTGACGGAGATTACAAGGCTGCAGATTACGATCAGGTAATGACCACCATAGATGAATTTAATAAGATCACCCAGAGCATGTATGATAAGGGCTATGTAATGGTAAATATTTATGATCTGGCCAAGGTAGATGAGAATGGTAATATGAGCGCAGGAGAAATTCTTCTGCCCCCTGGTAAAGTGCCGTTTGTCCTTTCGCAGGATGATGTGTGCTATTATCATTATATGGACGGTGACGGATTTGCCACCAAACTGGTGGTGGATGAGGACGGTAAGATCCGCAATGAATATGTAAATGATGATGGAAGTGTATCTGTGGGAGATTATGATATGGTTCCGCTGATCGACCGTTTTGTAGAGGAGCATCCGGATTTTTCCTATCGGGGAGCTAAGGGAATTGTTGCATTAACCGGCTATAACGGAATTCTGGGATATCGTACAGATATCAGCTATGAGACACGGCCTGATGATCTGGACCAGAATAAGGTAGACTGGCTGAACAGTCATCCGGATTTTAACCTGGATACTGAGAGAGAAGAAGCCAAAAAGGTTGCCCAGGCTATGAAGGAGGACGGATGGGTCTTTGCCAGCCACACCTGGGGACATCTGAATGTAAGTCAGATCAGTCTGGAGAGGCTTCAGGCAGATACCCAAAAGTTTAAGGAAAATGTGGATCCTCTGATCGGAGGAACAGATATTATTATCTTTGCTTTTGGTGCAGACCTTACAGGAGTGGAGGACTATTCCGGAGATAAATTTGAGTATCTGAAGAATCAGGGCTATAATTATTATTGCAATGTGGATTCCAGTAAATATTACGTGCAGCTCCGTGACAGATATTTCCGCATGGGAAGAAGAAATCTGGATGGATACCGAATGTATTATAATCCGGATCTGTTGACGGATCTGTTTGATGCCAGCGCAGTATTTGATCCTGCCAGACCGGTACCGGTGCCGCCTATGGGGTAGAATTAACGGAGTATAGCGATAGAAGGGAGAGAATATGAAGAAAAGAATATATCTTGCCATGCTTGCTGCATGCCTGGCGCTGACAATGACAGGCTGTGGAGAAAGCGGGAAAACAGGGACGGATACGGCAGAAACACAGGAGAACGCAGATGGAAAAACTGCGGAGGCAGGGGTTTCCAGGCTGGTTTCTGTTGATAATGTAGATAAATATATCACTTTGGGAGAGTATAAGGGGCTGATCCTGGATAATACAGTGGAGGTCATTACAGATGATGATGTGCAGGCCAGAATCGACCAGGAGCTTCAGGATAAAGCAGAGGCAGTTTCTGACGGAGCCCAGGAGGGTGATCTGGTTACAGTGAATTATGTGGGAACTATTGACGGAGAGACTTTTGACGGAGGAACTGCCAATAATTATGATTTTATCATAGGAAACGGCGGGATGTTCCAGGAGTTTGAGCAGGGTGTGATTGGCATGAAGAAGGGGGAGACAAAGGAAATTTCTATTGATTTCCCTTCAGATTACAGTGACAGTACACTGGCAGGAAAAAAGGCAGACTATAAGGTGACTGTCCAGAATGTCCGCCGTGCTCCTGAACTTACAGATGAATGGGTAACAAAAAATACAGATTATACCACAGTAGAAGAATACCGGGAGGGAACCTATAAGACTCTGGAAAAGGAAGCCAGGGAATCTGCAGGTGAAGTGTTGAAAAACACTGCATGGAATACAGTTCTGGAGAACACAGAGGTAAAGGAATATCCTGAGGCAGATGTGGAGAATGCGATCTCTGAATTCCACAAGAGTATGGAGGTTTATGCGAAACAGGCAGATATGACACTGGAGGAGTTTGTGGAAAGCCAGGGAATCTCCCAGGATGCTTTTGATGAGCAGAGCCGCCAGTATGCAGAGGGCAAGGTAAAGCAGAATCTGATCGTTCAGGGCATTATGGATGCAGAGGGACTTTCCCTGGATGATAAGGAAAGCCTTAAGGTGCAGGAGGAACTTGTAAAACAGATGGGAGCCGCTAATCTTGCAGAACTGGTAGATACCTACGGGCAGAGCTATGTGGATGAGTCTGTGGGACTGCTGCGGGTGGAAGACTTTATTGTGAAGAATGCAAAGGTAAGTGAAAAGTCAGCAAATGGAGATACAGTAGCAGATAATGCAGAGGGTGCTGCGGAGCAGGCAGAGGACTCTGCATCAGGAGACAGCCAGACAGAAGAGTCAGAAGTAGATCAGAATCTGGAAGATGAGCTTGGTACAGAGGCGGAATAGTGATTGTATTTACCGGGCAAATGAGTTATGATAGAGCAATGAGAGATACTTGACATGAATATTAAACAAAAAGTGGGGAAAGGTAACAATGGATAAGCGGGTTTTGCGTGAAAGAATGCGCAGAAAAAAACGTCAGATGATGATCAGGCGATATACGAGATTAGGCCTTTATGTCGTGGGCCTGATTCTGGCAATTGTATTTGTGGTCAGAGGGATCATAATTCCTGTCGCACATCGTGTGACCGGAGGCGGTAATACAGAGAAAACTGTAGAGGCTCAGGCACAGACTGAGCAGACTACTGATCCAAATGCAGCAGTGAGACAGCCGCTGAAGGGAAAATCAGATACAGATAAAATAGGCACCATGACTGTTGGATGGCATGAGGATTCCAATGGGAAATGGTATCAGAACGCAGATGGTACATATTACGCCGGGGGCTTCCAGGAGATTGACGGACAGACATATGCCTTCGATTCCAATGGATATTTACAGACCGGCTGGGTAACCAAGGGAGTGAATGATTATTTCTTCAAGGATGACGGCACCTACGATCCGTCTCAGAAGCGCCCCATGCTGGCACTGACCTTTGATGACGGACCCGGACAATATACAGAGGAACTTCTGGATTGCCTGGAGGAGAACAATGCACATGCTACATTCTTTATGCTTGGTAAGAATGTCAGTGCATATCCGGAGGCACCAAAACGTATGCTTGAACTTGGCTGTGAGATTGGAAGTCATTCCTGGGATCATACACAGCTGACAACAATTGATCTTGATGCAGTTGCAAAGCAGTTTTCTGATACAGATGATGCGTTGATTCAGGCATGCGGACAGGCTGCGAGTGTGGCACGTGCGCCTTACGGAGACGGAAATTCAGATATTTATAATACTGTAAATAAGCCGTTCTTTATGTGGTCTCTGGATACAGAGGACTGGAAGCTTATGGATGCAGATGCAGATTACAGTGCGGTAATGAATGGAGATCTGACAGATGGAAGTATCATCCTGATGCATGATATTCATGAGCCGTCTGTAAAGGCAGCTTTGAGGCTGATACCAGATCTTATTGCAAAGGGATATAAACTTGTAACTGTAAGTGAGATGGCAGAAGCCAAGAGTGTAACCTTGCAGAATGCATGTTATGTGGATTTCTGGCAGAGTACTCTGGACAGCGGACAGGTTCCGGGATATCAGGGCGGTTCTGATGCAGCAGCTTCTGCAGACGGAACAGATGGTACATCTGATGCAAGTACAGACTCTTCTGACGGAAGTGAGGATTATTCTGATGGAAGTTCAGATTCCGGAGATGGAAGCACAGATGACAGCAGCTATGATGACGGAAGCTACGATGATGGTAGCTATGACGATGGAAGCGATGATGATTCCGGAGATTACAGTGATGATAATGTAGATTATGGGGACGGATACGAATAAAACATGAATTTCAGAGATCTGTCCGGATAAAAGAAAGAAGAGCAGTTCCTGTAAAACTGTGATATATACTCAGAATTGCAGATATATCGCAGAGGGAACGGCTCTTTTTTTGATATCTGCAAATTGCTCCGCTGATTTATTTTGACCTTTTGACTCTGGTATCATGAAATGAAAAGGTTATAGTTAATGAATTTTACAAAAAACACATAAAATCATCAGAAAAATTGTTGAATATACACAGAAATCTGATTGACGTAGAGGATGGTCATTGGTATAATAAAAGCTATAGAATGACTAAAGGTCAGTTCGCTAAGGGAGGACTCCAGATGGGTGAAAATATGAAATTTACAGATTTAGATCAGTATTTATTTGGTCAGGGGACCAACTATGAAGTATATAAAAAATTAGGAGCACATCCTGGTACCCGTCGTGGCAAAAAGGGCGTATATTTTGCTGTTTGGGCACCTAATGCACAGGCAGTGTCAGTGATCGGAGACTTTAATGGATGGGATGAGACTGCCAATCCTATGAAGAAGGTGGGTCCCATCGGGGTTTATGAGATTTTTGTAAGGGAAGCAGAGATCGGACAGCTGTATAAGTTTTTTATTACAGGAGCTCACGGGGAGAAGCTTTACAAAGCAGATCCCTATGCTAATGAGGCTGAGAAGCGCCCCGGAACTGCATCCAGGATCACAGATATTACAGATTATAAATGGAAAGATGCCACATGGATCAGAAACAGAGAAAAGTATGATTATAAAACACAGCCTATGGCAATTTATGAAGTACATCCCGGTTCCTGGATGAAGCATGGATGGACAGAAGAGAATGAGGAAGGCTTTTATAATTATCGTGAATTAGCCCCTGCCCTTACTGACTATGTGAAGAAGATGGGATATACCCATGTAGAGCTGATGGGAATTGCAGAGCATCCCTTTGACGGATCCTGGGGATATCAGGTGACCGGATATTATGCTCCTACCTCCCGTTATGGAACACCTCAGGATTTCAAATATATGATTGATTATTTTCATCGCAATAAGATCGGAGTTATCCTTGACTGGGTGCCTGCACATTTTCCAAAGGATGCCCATGGTCTGGCCAACTTTGACGGAACTGCAGTGTACGAGCATGAGGATCCCAGACAGGGAGAGCATCCGGAATGGGGGACAAAGATATATAATTACGGCCGCCCGGAGGTAAAGAACTTTCTGATCGCCAATGCTCTCTACTGGGTGGAGGAATGCCATGTAGACGGACTGCGAGTAGATGCGGTGGCATCTATGCTGTATCTTGATTACGGCAAAAAGGATGGCGAATGGGTTGCAAATAAGTACGGCGGAAATAAAAATCTGGAAGCCATTGATTTCTTTAAGCATCTGAACACAGTAGTGCAGGGAAGAAACCATGGAACTGTTATGATCGCAGAGGAATCTACTGCCTGGCCCAAGGTTACAGGAGATGTGGAGGAAGAGGGACTGGGCTTCAGCCTGAAGTGGAATATGGGCTGGATGAATGACTTCCTGGAATATATGAAGCTGGATCCTTATTTCCGTAAATATAACCATAATAAGATGACATTCTCCATGACTTACGCATATAGTGAGAAGTATGTGCTGGTACTTTCCCATGATGAGGTGGTTCATCTGAAATGCTCTATGCTGGAAAAGATGCCCGGAAGCCCGGAGGATAAAGTGAAAAATCTGAAGGCTGCATATTCCTTTATGACCTGTCATCCGGGTAAGAAGCTTCTGTTTATGGGACAGGATTTCGGACAGCTCAGAGAGTGGAGTGAGGAGAGAGAAATTGACTGGTTCCTGCTGCAGGAAGAGCCGCATAGAAAGCTGCAGGAATATTATGCAGATCTTCTTACGATTTATAAGAAATATCCTGCTCTTTATGCTATGGATAATGATCCATCCGGCTTTGAGTGGATCAATGCCGATGACGGGGACAGAAGTATCTTCAGTTTTGTGAGAAAGTCACCTACCGGAAGAAATAATATTTTGTATGTGGTTAATTTCACTCCTGTGGATCGTCCGGACTACAGAGTAGGTGTACCAAAGAAAAAACAATATAAGCAGATCATGGATGAAAATGGTCTGTTGACAGAGCCAAAGACCTTTAAGGCTGAGAAACAGGAGTGCGATAACAGACCGTTTTCCTTTGCATATCCGCTTCCTGTTTACGGAGTTGCAGTATTTACCTATTAAACATGGTAAAGCGTTAAAAATTCGTGCAAAATAAATAATTGCTTTTTCTTTCTGAGTGCGATATAATGAGCGCGAACAAGAAGAGTTGATTAAGTTTGTACATGTTGAAAGGAGAAAAACATGAAGGTATCTAATATTAAAGACATTGATAAATTTTTTGAAGTAGTAGACAGCTGTGATGGTAAGGTGGAATTAGTAACAGGCGAAGGTGACAGACTGAACCTGAAATCTAAGTTATCCCAGTATGTATCTCTGGCAAACATTTTCTCAGGCGGAGAGATTCCGGAGCTTGAGATCGTTGCATATGAGAAAGAGGACATTGATAAATTAATGAGCTTCATGATCAACGGCTGATCATAGAATATACTAAGGGGCATGATATCATGCCCCTTTCTTTAACCGAATAAACTACGGAGCAGATATTCGGTTATGAGCAAGTAGCGAAGCGGATTGCGAATATCCGCTTGACAGGACAAAGTGTGTAAAAAAGCTTTGGAACTGTAACTGACAGTATACGTATACGGCTGGAAACCAGGGGGCGGACTGCTTCCTGGTCAAAGTGCGTTAAGGTACAATAAACAGTAATAAGAAAGAAAAGGAGAAAAATGAATCATGGCTACAAAAATTGATATTATTTCCGGTTTCCTTGGAGCCGGCAAAACTACATTGATCAAAAAACTTCTGAAAGAAGCATTTGCAGATGAGCAGGTGGTACTGATTGAAAATGAATTTGGCGAGATCGGTATTGACGGAGGTTTCCTGAAAGAGGCGGGGATCCAGATCCGTGAAATGAATTCCGGATGTATCTGCTGTTCTCTGGTTGGTGATTTCGGAACTTCTCTGAAGGAGGTTGTTGAGAAATATCATCCGGACAGAATTCTGATCGAGCCATCCGGTGTAGGCAAATTATCAGATGTGATTAAAGCAGTACAGGGTGTTCAGGGAGATGTGGATATTGTACTGAACAGCTATACCACTGTGGTAGATGCAAAGAAATGCAAGATGTATATGAGAAACTTTGGCGAGTTCTTTAATAATCAGGTGGAATATGCGGGAGCGGTTATTATGAGCCGTACGGATATTGTAGATGAGAAAAAAGCGCAGCAGGCAATGGAGCTTCTTCGTAAGATCAATGGAAAGGCTGCCATCATTACCACTCCGATCGAAAAACTGGATGGTAAGAAGATTCTGGAGGTTATGGAGAAACCGGTATCTCTGGCAGATGAGATGATGGAGGAAGAGGTTTGCCCGGAATGTGGACATGTGCATGAGCATCATCATCACGATCATGACCATGAATGTGGCTGTGGTCATGACCATGAGGAGCATGAGCACCATCATCACGACCACGACCATGACCATGAATGTGGATGTGGCCATGACCATGAGGAGCATGAACACCATCATCATGATCACGACCATGAGTGTGGATGTGGCCATGACCATGAGGAGCATGAGCATCATCACGATCACGACCATGAATGCGGCTGCGGCCATGATCATCACCATCATCATGCAGATGAGGTCTTTACAAGCTGGGGACGTGAGACAATCCGCAAATACAGCCAGAACGAATTAAAAGAAATGCTGGATGCGCTGTCTGCATCTGAAGATTATGGTATTATCCTCCGTGCCAAAGGAATGCTTCCTGCTGAGGATGGAACCTGGATCTACTTTGATATGGTTCCTGAGGAAACAGAAATCCGTGAGGGTGCACCGGAATATACAGGACGTCTCTGTGTGATCGGTTCTAAATTAAAAGAGGATAAGCTGGCAGAATTATTTAAACTTGCTTAGTGATGTTGTAAAAATAAAAGGTTAAAGGAAATAATATTATGGAAGATATCAAGGTTCCCATTTATCTCATTACCGGTTTTCTGGAAAGCGGAAAGACCACTTTCCTGGATTTTACATTGCAGCAGGAGTATTTTTCCATTGATGGAAAAACTCTGTTGATCCTCTGTGAAGAGGGAGAAGAGGAATATGACAAGGAAAAACTGAAGCTTGCAAACACAGTAGTTGAGGTGATCGAGGAAGAGGATGACCTTACACCTCAGCGTCTGGCTGCTATGGATATTATCCATCAGCCGGACCGTGTGGTTATAGAATACAATGGAATGTGGCTTGTGAGCAAATTTGAACAGATGGAACTGCCGGAAGGCTGGGGAATTGAACAGGAGATCACCTGTGTAGATGCCACTACCTACCAGGTGTACATGGCAAATATGAAATCTCTGTTTATGGATATGGTCAGAAATACAGACATGGTTATTTTTAACCGCTGTAAAGAGGGAGATCCTCTGCCTGCATACAGAAGGGGAATCAAGGTTGCCAATCAGAGTGCAGAGGTTATTTTTGAGGATGAAGAAGGGGAGATGGAGGATATTTTCCAGGATGAGCTGCCCTTTGACATCAATGCGCCTATTGTGGAGATACCCCCTGAGGATTATGGAATCTGGTTTGTAGATGCCATGGATAATCCGGATACCTATGTGGGAAAAATTGTACGTTTTAAGGGACGTGTGATGAAGCCCCGTGGAATGGGAAGTAAATTCTTTGTTCCTGGACGTGTGGCTATGACCTGCTGTGCGGATGATACCACTTTCCTGGGATATATCTGCAGAAGCGATTATGCTCCTCATATCAAAGAAGGAAGCTGGGTGGAGGTAACTGCGAAGGTTGCTTTTGAAAATCGTACAGAATATCAGGGAGAGGGCATAGTTCTTTATGCGTCAGATGTAAAGGAATGTGAACCTTTAAAAGAAGAAATGGTATATTTTAACTAGGGAGAAAATATGTACTTAGTAGTTGGTTTGGGAAACCCGGGGCGGCAGTATGAGGCTACCCGCCATAATATGGGTTTTGATACAGTAGATTATCTGGTTGAGGAATATAAGGTTCCCCAGGGTGGCGTGAAATTCAATGCCATGTATGGAAAGACTGTGATCGGCGGTGAGAAGGTGATCCTTATGAAGCCGTTGTCCTTTATGAATTTAAGTGGTGGTCCGGTCAGGGATATGGTGAATTATTTCAAGATCGACCCTGAGACAGAGCTGATCGTAATCTATGACGATATTGACCTGGATCCTGGACAGCTCAGGATCCGCAAGCAGGGAAGTGCAGGCGGGCATAACGGGATCAAGGATATTATCCGTCAGCTTGGCACAGAGAAATTCCTGCGGATCAAGGTGGGAGTAGGTGCCAAGCCCAAGGGCTGGGATCTGGCAGATTATGTTCTGGGAAGGTTTTCCACAGAAGACAGAAAAATTGTGGATGAAGCCATTGCAAAAGCAGGGAAGGCTGTGGATATCATGATTTCCCAGGGACCGGATGCTGCCATGAATGAATTCAATAAAAAGGCAAAAGCAGTTGTGTAAAAGTAACCTGAAAAATTTATGACTGTTTCGGGAGATTAGGCATGAAAGCTTTTTTGACACCTCTGCAGGGGCTTGCAGAGTTTGAACAAATTTGTGAAAAAGGCAAAAAAAATAAAGGAGTCCTTCAGGTTTCCGGGTGTCTGGAATCCCAGAAGGCTCATTTAATATATGGCCTTTGTCAACTGGCGCCATTTCGTCTGATCCTGGTAGAGGATGAGCGGCGTGCCAGGGAAATTTATGAAGATTATCGGTTTTACGATAAAAAGATATATTTATATCCTGCCAGGGATCTGCTTTTCTTTCAGGCAGATATTCACGGGAATCTGCTGATCCGCCAGAGAATGCAGGTGGTCCGTGCGCTTATGGAGGAAAAGGAGCTGGCTGTTGTTACCAGTATTGATGGCTGTATGGATTTTCTGGAATCTCTGGAGCAGATAAGGGAACAGCTTCTGCATTTTACCAGTGACAGCACGGTGAATATAGATGCTCTGAAAGCCAGGCTGGTATGGCTGGGCTATGAAAGGGTAGGACAGGTAGAAATGCCGGGGCAGTTTTCCATTCGTGGCGGTATTGTAGATATTTATTGCCTGACAGAGGAGAATCCCTGGAGAATTGAGCTGTGGGGAGATGAGATTGATTCTATCCGCAGCTTTGACGCAGAGAGCCAGCGTTCTCTGGAAAATCTGGAAGAGATCACAATTTATCCTGCTGTGGAGCATCCGGGGGAGAAGGCCCAGCTTTCTTTTCTGGATTATTTTCCTGCCCAGAAATCTGTGATTTTTCTGGATGAACCAAATCGTCTTGTGGAAAAAGGACAGGCTGTGGAGGAGGAATATAGCCAGAGCCGTCTGCACAGAGCAGAAAAGGGAGAGAAAAATCTTCCGGAAAACTGGCTTTGTTCTTTTGAAAAGGTACAGAAGGAGCTGAACAGGCGAAATTGTATTGCCCTCTGTGCACTGGAGCCCAGACAGGCTGGCTGGAAGATTAATGAAAAATTTTATATAGAGGCCAAGTCTGTAAATTCTTATAACAGCAGCTTTGAGCTTCTGACAAAGGATCTGGAACAGTACAAAAGACAGGGATACAGGGTTGCGCTTCTTTCCGGCTCCAGGACCAGGGCAGAGCGTCTGGCAAAGGATCTTCAGGAACACCAGCTTTCAGCTTTTTACAGTCAGGATTATGACCGACAGATTCAGCCGGGAGAGATCATGGTGGTCTATGGCCATGCGAAAAAGGGATTTGAGTATCCTCTGACCAAGTTTGTGGTCATGACAGAATCTGATATTTTTGGCCATGAGCAGAAAAAGCGAAAAAAGAAAAAGAATTATAATGGAAAGCGCATTCAGGATTTTGCAGAACTTTCCGTTGGAGATTTTGTAGTTCATGAAAGACATGGCCTGGGTATTTACCGGGGCATTGAGAAGGTTGAGGTTGACCGGGTGGTCAGAGATTATATCAAGATCGAGTATCAGGGAGGAAGTAATCTCTATATTCTGGCTACCCAGCTGGATTCTCTTCAGAAATATTCCGGCGGGGATGCTTCAAATACTCCTAAACTGAATAAACTGGGAACTTCTGAATGGAATAAGACAAAAAGCAAGGTTCGGGGTGCTGTAAAAAATATCGCAAAGGAACTGGTAGAGTTATATGCAGCCCGTCAGGAGAAGGAAGGGTATGTGTGTGGTCCGGATACTGTGTGGCAAAGAGAGTTTGAGGAGATGTTCCCCTATGAGGAAACAGAGGATCAGCTTGCTGCCATTGAGGATGCCAAAAGAGATATGGAGAGCACCAGGATCATGGATCGGCTGATCTGTGGAGATGTGGGATATGGAAAAACAGAGGTAGCGCTCCGGGCAGCCTTCAAGGAGGTACAGGAGAGCAGACAGGTGGCATATCTGGCACCTACCACCATTCTGGCTCAGCAGATTTATAATACTTTTGTCCAGCGAATGAAGGAATTTCCGGTACGTGTGGAGCTGCTTTGCCGTTTCCGCACGCCTGCCCAGCAGAAAAAGGCAATTGAAGATCTGAAAAAAGGACAGGTGGATGTGGTGATCGGAACCCACAGGATTCTGTCCAAGGATGTGAAATTCAAAAATCTGGGTCTTCTGATCGTAGATGAGGAGCAGCGTTTTGGGGTTACTCACAAGGAGAAGATAAAGCAGCTGAAAAAAGATGTGGATGTACTTACTCTTACTGCCACACCGATTCCCAGAACCCTTCATATGAGTTTGATCGGGATTAGAGATATGAGCGTGCTGGAGGAGCCGCCTATGGACAGAATGCCTATCCAGACTTATGTAATGGAGTATGATGAAGAGACTGTACGGGAAGCCATTAACCGGGAGCTTCGCAGAGGCGGGCAGGTGTATTATGTTTATAATCGGGTAACGGATATTGCAGATGTGGCATTGCGTATTGCAAAGCTGGTGCCTGAGGCAAGAGTGGATTTTGCCCACGGGCAGATGAGCGAGCGGGAACTGGAAAACGTTATGTACGGTTTTGTAAATGGAGATATTGATGTGCTGGTTTCCACTACCATCATTGAGACAGGGCTGGATATTTCCAATGTTAATACCATGATCATCCATGATTCAGACAGATACGGACTTTCCCAGCTTTATCAGCTGCGAGGCAGAATCGGACGGTCCAACCGCACGGCTTACGCATTTTTGATGTACCGAAAGAATATGATGCTGAAGGAGACTGCAGAGAAGAGACTGGCTGCAATCCGTGAATACACAGATCTGGGAAGCGGCTTCAAGATTGCCATGAGGGATCTGGAGCTTCGCGGTGCAGGAAATCTTCTGGGAGCCCAGCAGCATGGGCATATGAATGCAGTTGGATATGATCTGTATTGTAAGATGCTCAGTGAAGCGGTAAAAGAAGCCAAAGGAATCCATACAATGGAGGATTTTGACACATCCATTGACCTGAATGTAGATGCTTATATTCCGGATACTTATATTGGAAATGAGTTTCAGAAGCTGGATATTTATAAACGGATTGCGGGAATTGAAAATCAGCAGGACTATGATGATATGCTGGAAGAGCTTCTGGACCGGTTCGGAGAGCCGGGAAAGGCTGTGCTGAATCTGCTGGCTGTAGCCAGATTAAAATCCATTGCCCACAGAGGTTATGTGACAGAAATCAAACAGCTGGGGAAAGAAGTGCGTATTACTCTATATGAAAGGGCAAAGCTGAATCCTGCAGGAATTCCTCTGCTGATGCAAAAGTATGGACGGGGCCTGCAGTTTAAAAATGATCAGGAACCTAAGTTTATTCTGAATCTCAGGGATCCTCTGATCCAGGCGCTTACAGAGTTTGCAGGAGAGCTGGAGAAGCTGGCAGAATGATCGGAGAGGTGACAGAAAGAAAGATGTCTGGGATTTTGGGAAAATCGTGATGAAAGTGTGAATTGTATGAGATATTTTACAATTTGCCTTGCCCTCAGACTGAAAAAAGATTATACTGAGATAAGCGCACAGGACGGAAGGATAATAATCCTGTGAATATATGGAGGAAGAAATGAAAAAAATGATGAAAAGAACAGCCGCTGTGACTCTGGCAGGCATTATGTCAGTGGGAATGCTTACAGGCTGCGGAAGCAAAACAATAGACGGAACAAAAACAGTAGCTACTGTAGACGGAACTGAGATTCCTCTTGGCGTGGTAAGCCTTTATGCCCGTCAGCAGCAGGAGCAGACAACTGCTATGTATATGAGCTATATGGGAAGTGCTGATAATATCTGGGATCAGACTGCAGATGAGGATTCCGGAAAGACTTACGGAGATCAGGCAGTGGAAAGTAGCCTGAAGTCTGTAGAGACTATGTATATCCTTAAGGAAAAGGCAGCTGACTATAAGGTTGAGGTGACAGAGGATGAGGAAAAAGCCATTGCAGATGCAGCTTCACAGTTCATGGCTTCCAATGGAGAGGATACCATCAAAGAGCTTGGAGTTACCGAGGATCAGGTAAAGACTCTGTTAGAGCTTCTCACAATTCAGAAGAAGATTTATGATCCTATTGTTGCGGAGGGCAATATTACAGTTTCCGATGATGAAGCAAACCAGTCTTCTTTCACATATGTCAGCATTTCTACCAGCGGTGATGATGTGACTGATGAGCAGAAGGAGGAAAAAAAGAAACAGGCTCAGGAGATTCTGGACAAGATGAAAGAAGATCCTACTGCTGATATGAGTGAAATTGCTAAGAGCGTGGATGACAGTTATTCTGCAGTAGAGGGCAATTTTACAACCAAAGAGAGTGATGAGGATAGCGAGGATGAGGATCACAGTTCTACCGCATATCCGGATGAGGTTCTGAAAGTACTCCGTGGTCTGAAGGATGGAGAGGTTGCTTCTGATATTATTGAGACAGATACAGGATATTATGTAGTAAGACTGGATAAGGTTCATGATGATGATGCAACCGCATCCAAGAGAGAATCTCTGAAGAACTCCAAGGAGAGCACCTACTATTCCGATACTACAAGTGATTGGCTGGACAGTGCAAAGACCGATGTGAACAAGAAGGTTCTTAAAACTCTGAAGATTACAGATAAGCATACCTTCACAGCACCTACACCTACTCCAACACCTGAGGTAACTGAGGAAGCAACAACCACACCTGAGGCAAAGGAAGAAGCAACAGAGACACCTGCAGCAGAAGAAGAAGCAACAGAGACACCTGCAGCAGAAGAAGAGGTAACAGAAACTCCTGCGGCAACAGAAGCAGCAGAATAAAAATGAGATAAAATGAAAGCCGGCTATATCAATTCGTTGGATTGATATAGCCGGTTTTCATTTTGGGCAGTATCAGAAAATCACAGTATCCCTGCCGTGAGTCTTGCCATAATATAGCTTGTCATCTGCATGCTTGACCATTTCTGAAGGACTGGAGTTATAATCGTATTCCTCCAGACCAAAGGTCATAGTTACATGAAGGGAGACATCCTTATAAACGATCGTCAGATCAGAGATTGCTAATCGGATATTATCCATCAGTGTGCTGGCTTCATCCAGATTGAGTCCGGGAAAGAAAAAGAGAAATTCTTCACCGCCCCATCTGCACACATGTCCCAGTCCCAGGGTTTTTTCCTTGAAAAGCTTTGCCAGATCAGTGAGAACCTGGTCTCCGCAGTTATGACCATAGGTATCGTTGACCTTTTTGAAGAAATCAATGTCTCCGATGGCAATACTGAAATTTTCGGATGGATTTGCTGTAATATGATTTTTCAGGATTTCCTCCATACGTCTGCGGTTATACAATGTGGTAAGAGGATCTGTGGCTGCCTGCTGCTGCAGCTCCATGTTGTAGAGAAAGAGATGTTTCTCTGCTTTCTGAAGATTAGAACTGAAGGTAATGCAGACTAATACCATAATAATAAAGGAAAGTACAGTGTTCACAATCTGCATGATCAGCATTTGCTCATCATTCAGAGAATATACAGGGGCATTGAGCTGACAGTTGAAAAATAAAGCCATTCGCAGGAAAAACAGGAAAATGGTAAAAATAATTTTATTGAGCAGCCGGTCATAGATGGAAAACATGGAAACCAGCAATAACGGCATCATAAAATTGATTCCACCACAATTCCATCCATAGCAGTAAATGAAATAAGTAATCCATCCTACGGAAATACATACATAAAACAGAAGATTCCATCGGATAGGAATGGTGTTAACGTTTTTCCTGGCTATACAGGAGGCTGCTATCCAAACTAATACGGGAATACAGTTTTTGACATATCCCATTTGCACCAGGCAGATGATAAAGATAGCAAAATAGGCGATATAAATATTGTAGGATCTGGTCAGAATCAGGGAATAGTAGACAGGGGTTGATTCTGGCAGATTCTCCTGAGCTTTTTTTGTATTCATACAAAATCCTTTACTGAAAATTTATATAAGATGAAAATGTTTTAAAGCATTTGCAATTCCGTCCTCTTCTATAGGAGTGGTCTGATAGGTACAGTAAGGCAGGATCAGGGGATTTGAGTTCCCCATTGCAATGCTGGTTTTGGCGTATTTAAGCATAGGAAGATCATTGGTGCTGTCGCCGAAGGCATAGGTATTCTCAATGGAAGCCCCAAGGTAATCGGCAAGAAACTGAATACCTGTAGCTTTGCTGTGACTTTTCTGAGCCAGCTCCCAGGCAGCATCTTCGTGAACGAAACAGGTGAAATGCTGATCTGCAAATTTGCGGAATTCCTGCCTGTCAGATTCAGCAGTAGGAAATACCAGGAATTTATCAAATGTGAAGTTCTCATATTTCTGGGTAGTGTACAGAGAAATGTCCTCTGTAACAGTTACCTTTTTCAGCTTTTGTATAGCATCCGGCAAATCACAGGAAGAGCTGTCATACAAAATTTTATCCGGTCGTTCAAAGCAGGCGGGAAGCCTGCTTTTCCGAAGCCTTTCCACAATTTCCCTGCATAACGGGTTTGGAATAGAGCTGGAAAGCAGAAGCTTATCGTGGAGATAGATCTGGCTTCCGCAGCCACATACATATCCGTCAAAATTCATTTCCCGGATCATATCCGGAAGCATGGTGTAGGTACGCCCGGAATTAATGAAAAGCAGATGACCATTTTTACGTGCAGCCTTTAATGCCTGCTGTGTACTGTCTGGGATTGTCCAGGGATAAGCGGTGAGCAGCGTGCCGTCGATGTCAAAAAATAAAAGCTTTTTATCTTTATTCATCCAGAGAATCCTCCTCATCTGAGACAGATTTCTCTCCGGTGTGTATACGGATGCCATTGAGCTCTACGTCACCTTCCATAGGGATGACCAGACATTTTACACCGTCAATAAGCTTTGTTTCCACAAGGGCGGCACGTTCAGGATCCACATGTACTACCACATCAGGTGTTTTGATCTCAAAACGTCGGGTGTTGGTGATGTTTGAGGCTACCAGAGAGGATTTTTCTCCGGCATTGATTTCATATTGTTCATCAAAGGACTGGAGCTTCTCATCCTCTACACCGCAATCCTCAAAAAGTCGTTTGACTTCAGATTTGGTAAGGACTACAGGTTCAGGTTCATCCTTCTGGGATTCGATCAGCTCATTCAGCTTTTCGTGAATATTCATAACTGTATCATAGTTGCAGTCATCTCCCAGGGTTTCTTCTACCAGAGCATTAAAGGAGTCCTTTTGTCCGCTGGCAGAAAGAGGGGCGGTGCATCCCAGCAGCTCGTCAATAAAGATATCTCGAAGCTCATTGGTGTTCTTACTATAATAAAGAACACCGTGGATATCTGTGCTGCGGTCATTAAACTGTGGGAAAAGGAAAGCTACTTCGGGCATTTCTACGATCCAGTCACGGATACGGTCCTGAATGCTGTTAGTCTCTGCATTATAACAGAGCCCTGCTTTGGAAAGCTTTACAGGGCAGATACAGCACATAATGTGATCATAAATCTCATCAGATGCATCGAACATCTCTGCACCATCAGAGGATTTACCGGGAATATCGTAGACTCCGTGGATCAATATAATATAGTAGTTTTCCGGATAATCATAGTTTTCAATAATCCGGTCATAGAAGTTTTCAACAAGCTCATCGTCAGTCAGCTTGCTGCTTCGCAGTCTCATAAGAAAATGCTGGGTGCCTCCCTCAGCCTCCTGGTCCAGAGGGAATTCCATGTTCATAAGATTTTTACCCACTGTACCGGACAGAGATTTGCGGAAAATCTCAAAATATTTAAACATTTCCTCCTCAGAGAGAGAAAGAAAGGCTTCTTTTAATTCTGTTTTCTTGTTTTTTTCCCCATCTACGTAACAGCCGCAGATACGGGTGATAGAACAGTTTTCCGGAGTAAACTGTTTCTTAATCTCGGAAATTTCTTTTTTATTCATAAAAGGAGATACCTCATTTGCTGTTTGATTGTAATGTATGATCAGGGGATATTTTTTCCGTTTCTCACCTGACAGTATAATATTTATTATAAAACAGATTTAACTTGGGGGCAAGGAAGAAGTATAACAAAACATAAACAAAACACAAAAATTGCAACGTATAATTACTAAAACGGAAAATAAAATAGTTGAAAAATTTCAGGTACGATGTTATATTGGAAATAGATAGGAAAACGTTTTCTTATATGCGAAAAAAACTCCTTGGAAAATTTTGCGAATGTTGAAAAAAGCGGATGATTATGTGGGAAAACGTTACCATAAAGACCTGCTTTAACTGAATTAAGTAAATCCCCTGCTTCAATTGCGAAGAGCAATAAGCAGTTATTTGGTTATGGCAAATGGCGAAGCGGATTGGGAATATCCGCTTGACCAAGACAGAAAGGATAAGGAAGAAAATGGATGTAACAATTAAGGATATAGCAGCTGATGCAGGGGTATCTGTATCTACGGTATCTCGTGTTGTGAATGAATCTAAATCTGTAAGTCCTGAATTAAAGGGGCGGGTTATGGCCAGTATTGAGAAATTTCATTTTCGTCCCAATGCTGCAGCCCGCAGTCTGGTTACCAGAAACACCGGACTGGTAGCTGTTCTGGAAGCAGATGTACGAAATCCGATCACAGCTCTTCATCTGAAGCAGATCAGTGACGTATGTATGAAGCACGATAAAGTGATGATTGTCTGCGATTATGATTTTGACCAGGATAAGGCCCTTCTTCTGATGGATAATATGCTGGAACGAAATATTGACGGATTGATTTTTCAGGGAGTTCATCTTAACGAGAAAATTCTGGAAAGGCTCAGGAGATTTCAATGTCCGGTTGTGCTGGGAAATCAGGGACCATCAGAAGATATGAGATGTGAGTTTCCTGCTGTTACAGTAGACAGCTATCATGCAGCCAAAGACATGACCCGGTTTTTGATCAGCGAAGGACATAAACATATTGCATATGTTGGCGGAAGCTCTGAGGATTATACAAATGGAACACTGAGACTAAGAGGTTTTCTGGATGGAATGAGGGAGGCTGATCTGCAGGTACAGGATTCGGACATATATCAGGGAGAGTTTTCAACAGAGTCCGGAGAAAAAGGGATGAATCAGATTTATGAAAACAGTCTGGAGCTTCCGACAGCAGTGGTGACTGGTTCTGATATTATTGCCGCAGGTGTGATTCGGTGTCTGAAAGCCCATAAATTAAAGGTACCGGATGATATTTCTGTGGCAGGATTTGATGATTCTATTTCTGATATCTATGATCCTCCGTTGACAACAGTAAGAATGCTTGATCAGGGAGAGGTTTTTTATAAGGCTCTTTTTGAGGAAAAGGGAGAAGCGTGTGTGAATGAATGGTGTTATTTTCCATATCAGATTGTAAGGCGAAGTTCTACCAGGAGAATTACAAACTAAAATTTCATTGCCCAGGAAATCAGGAATGAATTTTGGAAATGTTACTAAGAAGGAAATGTATATATAAAAGACAGGAGGCCGTATATGGCAATTAAAAGGGAAAAAATGAAAAAAAACACAGGTATGGAAAGTCTGTATGATGTCAGACTGGAGAAAAAAATAGAAGAGCTGCGCTGGTTATATATGGAGCTTTATGGAAATACTTCGATGTTTGCGGAATTATGTGACCAGATGAAGAGCTTCTATCAGAACCGTGCAGAAGCACTGAAGGAACTTGATCAGGAAAGAGAAAAAGATCCCCAGTGGTATAAGAAAAATGACATGCTGGGAATGATGTTTTACATTGATAATTTTGCCGGAAATATGAAAGGTGTTGAAAGCAAACTGGATTATCTGGAAAAAAACAATGTAAATTATATTCATCTTATGCCATTTCTGGAGACTGTGAAAGGCCGCTCGGATGGTGGCTATGCAGTGGCAGATTTCCGCAAGGTACAGGAGAATCTCGGCACTATGGAGGATCTGGAAGAGCTGACAGGCGCCTGCCATAAAAAAGGAATCAGTGTGTGTATGGATTTTGTTATGAACCATACCTCTGAGGATCATGAATGGGCAAAAAAGGCCCGCCAGGGGGACGGAGAGTATATGAGCAGATACTTTTTCTTTGATAATCCCTATCTTCCTTCTCTCTATGAGAAAACAGTGCCGCAGGTATTTCCTACCACTGCACCTGGAAATTTTACCTGGCTTCCGGAAATCGGCCATTATGTAATGACTACGTTTTATCCTTATCAGTGGGATCTGAATTACAAAAATCCCCGGGTATTCAATGAAATGATGTATAATTTCCTTTTCCTTGCAAATAAAGGAATTGATATTATCCGTATTGATGCAGTTCCTTATATCTGGAAGGAACTGAATACTTCCTGCCGTAATCTGCCCCAGGTACATACGATTGTGCGTATGATGAGACTGATCAGTGAGATTGTATGCCCGGGCATCCTTCTCCTGGGAGAAGTGGTGATGGAGCCGGAAAAGGTGGTGCCTTATTTCGGAACTGTGGAAAAGCCGGAGTGTCATATGCTTTATAATGTAACTACAATGGCAACAACCTGGCATACAGTTGCAACCAGGGATGTGAGCCTTTTGAAAAAACAGCTGGATATTGTCAATGGACTTCCCAAGGATTATGTATTTCTCAATTATCTGCGGTGCCATGATGATATTGGCTGGGGGCTGGATTATGCAACTCTTCAGCAGGAAGGAATAGAAGAACGTTCCCACAAGAAGTATCTGAATGATTATTTTCAGGGTTATGCCGGAAACAGTAACAGTCGTGGAGTGCTCTATAATGAGGACCCGGTTACCGGAGATGCCAGATTCTGTGGAACAACAGCGTCTATGTGCGGGATTGAGAAGGCTGGCTTTGAGAATGACAGGGCAGGGATGAAGAAGGCAATCCAGCTGGACGTGATGCTTCATGCTTATATGTTCATGCAATCGGGAATTCCTGTTCTTTACAGTGGAGATGAAATTGGGCAGGTAAATGATTATTCCTACAAAAAGGATCCGGACAAGGCTCCGGATTCCAGGTATATCCACAGAGGTGCCATGCGTTGGGAACGTGCAGCAAAATGTGACAGCCCCAGAACTGTGGAAGGACAGATTTTCAGACAGCTGGATAAGCTGGAAAAAATCCGCAAAACGGAAAAGGCTTTTATGACAAATGCGGATACCTGGACAGTAGAAACCTGGGATAACAGTATTTTGTGCATTGGACGCTATTATGATGGCGATAAGATATATGGGTTGTTTAATTTCAGTGAGTATGATAAGACCGCATGGATCAATGAGCGGGATGGTATGTACAAAGATTTGATTTCAGGTAAAGTTATGGAAGCGGCAGGGGTAAATGTTCCGGCCTATGGTTTTTACTGGCTGAAAAAACAGTAAAGGATTTCTCTCATTACATTACATAGATTACATTACATAGAAGGAATTTGGTGTTGCGGGTATCGGATACTTGGAGATATAATATTAAAAAAACATGGGAGGCTGAGACTATGATGAATGAAACAATAAAAACTCTGCTGGAACGTAGAAGTATTCGTGGATATAAAAAGGATCTAGTTCCTGCTGAAATTCTGGATCAGATTCTGGAAGCGGGAGAATATGCACCCAGCGGAATGGGAATGCAGGGAACCATGATGGTTGTTACACAGAATGCGGAGCTTGTGGCAAAGTTGTCTCAAATGAATGCTGATGTGATGGGAAGTGGGGCAGATCCATTTTATGGTGCGCCGACAGTGATCATTGTGTTTGCTGACAGTGAAATGGGAACCTGTGTGGAAAACGGAAGTCTTGTGATGGGAAATCTTATGAATGCGGCCCATGCTCTTGGAGTTGATTCCTGCTGGATTCATCGTGCGCGGGAGGTATTTGATTCTCCGGAAGGGAAAGCGCTGAAGGCTCAGTGGGGAGTACCGGAATCTTATGTAGGTATTGGACATTGTGTTCTGGGATATAGAAGTGGAGAATATCCGGAGGCTAAGGCCAGAAAAGCTGGATTTGTGATTCGGGTATGATGATCAGGAGGCATTATTGGTTTTCCGGGAGAGTGCAGGGAGTTGGTTTTCGTTATAGGGCGTATTATATTGCCGGCTCTCTGGGGATTACCGGATGGGTACGGAATAACTGGGATGAACGTGTGGAGATGGAAGCCCAGGGTACGGAAGAGAGTCTGGATAAAATGGTGCAGATGTTGAGGGAGCAGAGGTTTATCTGGATTGAAGATGTTGAGATGAAGGAAATGGAGGTGGAGGTGGAAAGTGGGTTTTATGTGAAGTAGAGAGGGGCGCCGGAGGCCGGACGCCTCGAAAGGACAGCGGGTGGGGAGACTGGTTTCGGGAGCTAGGAAC
>OCAV01000384.1_pt1 | contig 39919 bp, 37 predicted proteins | sample 1538331 | NCBI WGS metagenome assembly OCAV01 (sample SAMEA2580297, study PRJEB22360) | human gut metagenome | biome: human gut; feature: human-associated habitat; material: faeces | place: Denmark | collected 2008/2010
ATAAGTGTGGATGTTGGAAAGCAATTAACTCTGACATTTGCACTTATTTTTATTAATAAAAAAATAATATCAAGGAGGAAATTTTTATGGCAGAAAATCCTATGTTAAATAAAACTAGATACGGAGAGAAAGCTAAAATTGAAGAAGCAAAAGCTACTGGTATAATCAATGAAGGAGATTTCGTAGTGACAAAGGATACTGACGAATTTGCCTTTATTAACCCAAGTGGAGAAACAAGATTTCTTAAATCAAAATCCTCTAAAGAATACACATTAAAAGGAACAGATTTAGGAGCTTTAAAAAATGGTCAAACAATTCCAAAAGAAATTGATATGGACGGTCTTTTGAGTTTAATTACACAGAAATCAATTCCGGCGACCTATACAGAACCAACTGTTTCTTTAGCAAATAATGCTGGTACTGCCTCTGGTAATGTAGAAGCTGGTACTTCTGTTACACCTAAACTTAGAGCAACTTTTAATAAAAATGATGCTGGAAACCTAACAGCAATTTCTATTAAAAAAGCAAGTGTAAGTGTAAAAGATGGTTCAAGTTCTCCACTTGATTATACTGGCGAAGCTATTGTTGTTGGAGATGAAACTATTACATTTACTGCTACTGCTTCTTATGGCGATGGTGAAATTAAAAATGATAATCTTGGACAACCTTCACCAAATGGGCAAATTAAAGCTGGTACAGTTAATTCAAGTGGATACTCTTTTACAGGTAAAAGAAATCTTTTCTATGGAACAGGTATTGGGGATTTGCCTGAATTAAATTCTGCTACAGTTCGTGGATTGGCTAACAAGCAATTAAATCCAAATGCAGGTACAGTATTTAATATTAATATTGCTATTGGTCAGCAGTATGTAGTCTTTGCATACCCAGCAACATTAAGAGATGTAAATCAAGTGTTTTACGTTGAAACAAACGATCCGGGTGTAGCATCAAACTTCACAAAGAACACTGTTAGTGTTGCAGATGCTAGGGGTGGAGAAAATGGAAAAATATCATATAAAGTATATACTTACAAGATGAATGTTCCAGCCGCAGCGAAGATGACTTTTAAAGTGACTATTTAGTTGGAGATTATTATATGACACAAAATGTTCAAAAAAATAGAGAGAAAGAACTCAATAATGGCATATTATCTTTCTCTTCAAACAAGAACAATATAATTTTTAAGATAAAAGGTAGATATACTATTTCTGTTGATTTTGGACAGGAAATAAAGTATATAAACTTAAATTCAAAAGAATTTACTCTAATCGAATATAATTATGGGAATACTGACAAACACATTGTCAGTATTTCTAATACTGATGAAATTACTGAAATAGATATTTCTGATAACGAAATTTCTGAATTAAACGTGGAAAATTGTAATAACTTACAGAAATTATTTATCTATAACAATAGTATATCTCATTTAAATTTAATTGGTTTGGACAATTTGCAATATATCCATATGCAAAACAACCCTATTTGTAAAAACAAAGAATTGATGACACAGATAATTTCTGCTCTTCCAGATAGAAATAACAAGGCATTTGGATCAATCGTAATGTACGATTTTGTTCCTCCAAGGAATTTCGATTCAATGACAGAGGAACAGAGATCTATCCGTGAATTAAGAAAAGAATTAGAAAAAACTTCTATTCCAAAAGATTGGTATTTTGGTTCTGCTATCATGTATGATGAGGTAGAGAAAAACAAAGTACCAAATACTGTCACAATGTCAAATGTTGTTGATATTTGGGAATCTGCTGAATATGGTGAAGGTGCCGTATATGCTAGTTTATATGAAATGTATGTTTCAGACCAAACTTCTGAATGGAACAAAGACGTGTTTTTAGCAAAATACGATATAATGACGCCAGCAGGAGAAATTGTTGAATCGGCTCAAACTGATTCTAATACATCTTATGATACAGGACACGGAACATCAACGAATAGTATACTAATTAGCCAAGGTAATGAAATGTATGGTCTGATACCTAAAGCTAAATGTATTGCTATTATGAGAGGAAACTCATCTACAAATACACAATATTTTAGTAAAAATGTTTTTAACACTTTGCGTCATACTGCTAAATTAGATGCTATATATACTGCTACTACATGGTTTGGGAGTGAAAATTATCCAGAATATTCACAAACTATTAAAAATTGTTTGGATAAACATAAAACATTATTTTTCATAAGCGCAGCTAATGTAGGCGACGATAATATTTCTACTCCAGATAGACATGTTGTCACATATCATGCACATATAGTTTCTGGATGTAGTTTGAATATTGATAGTGAAAATATGTATGGATACATGACTGCAACAAGCCATGATAATGATGATAGAATCAAATTTACAGCAAATTACTATGGAACTGAAACTTTAGTAAAAAATAAAGGAATAAGTTCAGGATTATCTGGAACTTCTTACTCCACTCCATACATGGCTGGAGTTTTTTGTTTATTGAAAATTTTATATGACAAAAAACATCCGGATTATACATTAGAACAATTAGAGCAATACACCTATAATCACGCAAAACCGCTACATTATAATGAAGATGCAGTTGTAGGATATGGAACATTAGATTGTATGTATTTTGAAGACAAGTCAAAATTAGTCAAAGCTGATACTATTAAAAAGACTGTTAATGCTATAGATTTGTCAGTTGATAATAAAATTAATTCAGCAATACGTTTGCAGCCTGAAAATACGTCTAACACAGATTTTAGATTAGCTTGCAAACTTGACGATAGCGATATAATTATAGATAAGGGTACAATATATCCCAAAAAAAACGATGGTAGTGTTGTCAATAAAAAACTTTACAGTTCTAGCAATTTGAAACTTACCGAAACAGTTAATATCAAATTACCTGAAAATAAAGAATTTAAAGAGATAGAAGATGGTCTTATATTCAGTTTATCACCAAAAACTGGATTTACTGATAATATATCTGGAACAAAATTAACTAAGAATGGTAGCGTTAATATTGTACAGAAATATTTTAAATTTGGACAAGATGGAGCTTTAATATTGGAAAATTTTAAAGTCCCAGAAGTCATAACAATTCAATATCTCGTAGATAAAGTAACAAATTTAAAAGACAATAAAACAGAATATATTGCATATTTCAAAAAATCAACAAATGATAAAATAAAATTAATATCAGCAATACAACATAATGATCAACTTGATGCTGTACGTTATTTATTTCAGGCGGGGACATCTATAGGAAATGCGATACCAAATCCTGGTGCGATAGAAAAAAATACCAATGATCTTTTAGATTGTATAACATTCACTATAGATTCTAAAACAGGTCGTACAGTAATGTATGAAAACGGTATTATTACATGGGGAGCTCAAACATCCAATATTCCTAAAATAGTAGGTAAAATATCTACAACAAAATCATGCTATCTTGATAATTTGAGAAATTTATTAACAATGGATACTTTGATTATCGGTAACAATACATCTTTTGCAAAAGGTGCAGAAACATTAGATATTTACGATATAAGAATATTCGATAGAGAATTAACACCTACTGAGGTGGTACAGAATACAAGCGCATTGATGTGTAATGCACAAATTAAAGAGGAGGAAAATAATATGGCAATCGAATCTAAAGATCTTTTAATGGCTATTAAAGCATTTAGTAGAGCTAATGCTCTTCCACTTGATGCTTCATCTGTCCACGGTTCACAAGAACTTGCTAATACATATGCAAAACAAGCAAACGCTTATGGTGGACAAATTATCACAGCGAAAGTTGGTGGAAAATTTAAAGCGTTTGTTTTACAAGGAGAAAATGGTAATTGTACTATTGAGCCATTAGGTGCTGACCCTTCTACACTTAAACAATATGTTATAGTTGGAACAAGACCAGAATCAAATCAGAATCAAGGTGTAATTTACATTGATAATAATGTTGGTTATATTTGGGATGGTGAAAAGTGGGTTAAGATATTTGAAGATGTTTCTACTTCTATCACTGATTTCCAGAAACGTATTACAAAACTTGAGTCAGATATCAATTTAAAAGCAAATATAGCAAACGCAAACTTCACTGGAACATTAAAATTAGAAGGAAAAGATTTAGCTACAAAAGAGTATGCTGAATCACTTGTAAATGCTGCAAAATCAGAAGTTCCTATTGTTATTGACGATAGCCATCCATTCCCATCAACGACATATAAGGCAGGACAAAAATATGTAGTAGCTTTAGCAGGAACGTATCTTGGACAAAAATGTGAAATTGGAGATTTGATTCTTATTGTAAAAGATTATAATAGTGTTTCTCACTCTAATGCTGATGGTATTATTCTTCAATCTAATATTGATGGGGCTATTACAAGTGCAGAACAATCTTCTATTGATGGCGAAATTGTTGTCATGAGTGGTGCGACAGGAAAAGTAATTAAATCATCTAAGATTAATATGACTGCTTTAAGTAATGCGATTGCAAAAGTACATGAACATGCAAATAAAGCAAAGCTCGATACTTATAATAAAACACAAACAGAATTACTTGCAGAAGCATCACAAGACGCTCAAAACAAAGTGAATACTTTGAAACAGACTGTTGATGCGAAAGCTGATAAAGCTACTACTCTTGCTGAATACGGTATTGAAGATGCTTACAATAAAACAGAGGTTGATGAAAAATTAAAAGTAATTACAGACAATGTAAATACTAAAGTAGACACTGCAACAGTTGATAGCAAAATCACTACAGCAAAAGCGGAAGCAATTGCAGAGGCGGCTAAAGAAGCTGGAAAGCATGTACAAGAAAGACTTGGTGCAATTCCAATTACAAAAACAGTTAAGGAGTATGTTGATGAAGTTTCTGGTGCAGGCGGAGCGGATGTAGCTCAACAGATTCAAAATGCATTGAATGAAGCAAAAGAATATACAAACGCATGTCTTACTGTTGTTCAGTTTTAACAGAGGTGATTTATTATGGAAGATAAAATATTTTCCGTAGTAAATACGGTAGATAGTAAGATTCCTAGTTTTCCGATTAAAGACGGACAAATTATATTTGTATCCGACAAAGGAAGTTTATTTTTTGATTTTAACGGACAACGGAAAGAATACAAACAGATTATGATTTTAACAAAAGATATTGACAGAACAAATATATTAGCCCCTATTACTGGGGCTTTTTATTTTGTAGAAGACACGAATGTTTTATGGTATTACAAGAATGGTTGGCGGTCAATATCTATGATTTTAGAACCATATACAAATACAGAACTTGATAAAGATTTTACATGGTAGTTGGAGGTGAAATATGGAGAATAAAGCAATTGCTATTAACAAAGTTTTTAGTAAAGAAAATATGTTGCATTTGTGGAACAAAATAAAAAACAGATTTACAGATACAGAAAAGAAAATGAACATGATTAAGGTATTTATGGAAAAATATCATGCGTCACCATCTGGTACTGCCACTTATACTGTAACAATTCCAGAGTGGAATGGAATGAGCAAATATGAATTAATCGGGAAATCGTTTGTGGGCATTATAAGTGATACAAGTAGTTTACCATCTGTTTATAGTTTAATAATTAGAATAAACGATAATGAATATAGTATTGTTACAACTGGTGGTAGATTACTAACATCTTTTGAAGGGTATAATTTATCTGTACCTATGGTGTTTGTCTTTAAAAGTCCTGATACGCTAGAACTAAGAGATGGTTCTGATATTGGTAACATAAATGAGCTGCTTCCTATATTACCGAATAATATGGTTGGTGCAATTAATACTACTTATAATCACGCTCAAAAGGTAGAGAACGATGTAAAAGCAATCAATGATAAAAGACTTGAATCTATGGAAGAAATTGATTTGACAACAGAGGAAGGATTTTTTGTTGGTGCACTAGCAGTTAAGGAATTAACCAAAGACTACATAGTGGAACAGGGGAAACAATTAATTGCCGGAACAAACAGGTACAACTACTATGAAAAGTATGCAAGCGGAAAGATGGTACAATGGGGAATTGCAAGTTACTCGTATACGGATGGTTTTGGCAGAATAACTTATCCAATACCTTTTGCAGGTAGCGTAAATACTTACATGCTGTTTGTGCAAGGACAATATATGTCCGGAAAAGTGGTGGAAATCATGGTTGCATCCAAAAACACAGTTAGTCAAGGGTATGCGTACTCACTATATACAGATAACAGCAGACCTGATACACATAATTTCGACTGGTACGCAATTGGGCGTTGGAAGTAGGTGAATTAAATATGAATATAAAATTTTTAAACGAAGAAGAAGTCAAACAAGCAAAAATAGTAATTATTGCAGAAAATATAATTCAATTACAGGGCGTAGAACAAAATCTGTCTGGTTTTCATATTTTAACAAGCAATGGAGATGTTCTAGGAAAATATGAAGATTACACTACTCTTTATCGTGTGTTAGATGACGGGTATCAGCTTTCAAATAATAAGTCTGTTTATATAGAATCAGAACCAATAGCACCCATCGAAAAAACTTTAAAAGAAATTCAAGAAGAAAAAATAAAAGAAATGGAGTTTGAACAACAATCTTCTATTCATAAAGGTGTTGAAGTTGAATTATCTGATGGAACAAAAGAAAGATTTTCGCTAGAAGTAAACGATCAGCTTAGTCTTAATGTTTTAAATATAAAAAATATAGAAAATACAACTTCTAATCTTCCTTGGCATCCAGCAGATGAAAATGTGCATTGTAAGTTTTATTCTGAAAATGATATCAAAGTAATAACAGATACTTACGCTAATTTTGTAATGTATCATGTTGCATATTTTAGAGATTTGCGAATTTATATTCGGTCATTAAAAGATAAAGAAACAATTAAAACTATAAAATATGGTGTAGAAATACCTACAGAATATCGTTCTGAAGTATTATCTACATTTTCAAATAAAAAAGATATATTCAATAAATGATACATAAGAATGAAAGTGCGATTTCATCATAAAAAATAACAAAATAACGAACAAATCACAACAGAAAGTAGGTGTATATTTTGGTTACTTTGACTAAATCTGGTGGCTTTTACAATAGAAAGATTCTTGAAATTGATGGATTGAAAGCCGATGAAAAACCAACAGACATGATTGAAGGCGTTGCGATCACAAATGGTAGTATTTTCAGAGAGATGGATGGAGATACTTACAAATTTGATGAAACTAATCACAAATGGTTGCTATGGGAGTCTACTTCTCAAAGTGGAGGTGCTGCTGGTGCTGACGGTAGAGAAATTGAGTTAAAAGCAACTGATACTCATATCCAATGGCGTTATGTTGGTGAGCCTAGTTGGACAAATCTAGTAGAATTATCTACATTAAAAGGAAAATCAGCAACTATAAAAGTTGGTACTGTACAAAGCGGTCAAAACGCATCAGTTGAAAATTCAGGAACAAATACTGATGCTGTATTAGATTTTATATTACCGAAAGGCGATAAAGGAGAAAATGGTTTAGAGACAATTAAATCCGTAAATATTAATACTACTGGAAATCTTGAAATTAATACAACTGACGCAAAAGTTAAAGAAGTAGATTTTACAGTGCCTTAAAATGTATATGAAGAGTATGTAGAAAATTATATTCTACTACTCTTCTATTTTTATATAAGGAGAAAAATTTTATGGAAGAAATAAATAAAAATTTAAAAATGTCTGATGTTAAAGCAGATGATAAAGTGTTTGTTTGTAGAAACAAAAAGTTGGTACAAGTTGATGTTTCTGATGTTTTAGAAATCCAAGTTAACAATCCGTCTACCACATACGAGTTACAACCAAATATACAAGTTGTTTGGAACGAGGTCGCGGAACTAAACCTAACGCTTGCACCCGAAAAGCCGAATGCAATTAATATCTACCCGTTTTGGTTTACAAGCGGTGCAACACCTACGAGAGTAACACTGCCAGCAACGATTATCTTGGACGGATTTGTAACAAAACCGAATAAGAAATACTGCTGTCAGATTGAGCAAAATGTTCTGTTTTGGAAAGAATTTGAGGTGGTCGCATGATATTTTTAAAGCGTAGGGCAATGATGTCAAGGTTTCATTTTAATTATAAGACAGTGGCAGGAACAGGAAGTTTGATATTGGATGATTGCGCAGAGACAAATTTTGCACAATTTAGATTGCTTGGAAACAGTGCGCAAGGGGAGAACCCGACACCGGAAAATCCACAGGAAATAAAAAGTTGTGGGAAGGTTGGAAAGAATCTGTTTGATATTTCCCAATATGACAAATACGACGACACTTGGACGAATACAACTTATACAACCAAAAAGCTTAATTTAAAGCCAAATACAACGTACACAATGAGTTGTAAGAGGTTGGTGGACAAACCGAGGCAATATGTGATTTTTAATATCATAAGTGGAATCAAAACTGGAAAAGCAATCAGTGTACAGATAAATCCCAGTCTGCAATTAAATCACTTTACTGGGAAAGGAACATTTACGACTGGAGAGACAGGAGAAATAGTACTTAATTATTATGTAGATTGCCCAAAAGACCAATATTGGTTTACGGAAGTAATTGGAGATATACAGATAGAATTAGGCTCGGCTCAGACAGATTATGAACCATACACAGATAAAAAGCTGTTTGATGTCAAACTAACTGGAAGAAATTTGATTAATGTAGATGAAATGATAAACGAAAATGGATATTTAAAATCTTCGTTTGTTAGTTCCACTAAAATAAAACCATTCAAGGTTGAAAGTGGTAAAAAATATCTATTAGTAGCAAAGGGAAAACCATTAAAAACAGGAATATATTCTAGTATGTATTTGGGTGAAGATGATTTGAAGTATATGGACTTAAATACTTATGTTCTTACTACTGGAACTGGTTTTATTATATTTAGTGAAAATAAAGAGCTTAAAAAAATCTTGATAGCACGGAAAACAGTTACAGTAACAAGAGTTATTATACACGGTCAAAATGAGATTAAAGATGCATATGATGTCGAAGAACTCGGTTTGTTTGAAATGTTAGATGATGATTTTCAAAGTGTTATTTATGAACCGTATAAAGAACCACAAACCGTACAATTGCAACTCGATGAACCACTTCGAGGAATCGGAGAATATAAAGATGATATCACAAAAGATGGAATTGTGAGAAAGATAGGACATTTAGAGATAAAAGGTGGTTTAATATGGAATGATTGGGGCAATCAATTTAGAATTATTGTTAGTGTCGAAAAGGCTGCTATACTTTATTCTAAATATTTGTGCAATTATACAAATGACGTTAAAAATTTTGGCAATCAACATTTTATTTATTTGTATTTTACAAAAGAGCAAATTGAAGCGATTGGTATTAATGCAAATGATACATTAGAAGTTGCGAATAAAAGGCTTAATGAAATAGTTGCGAACAAACCGATTGTAATAGAGTATCCACTAAAAACCCAAATATTTGAACCATTTCCGCAAGAAACACAATTAGCATTAGAAAATCTACACGCAAATGACGGAACAACGGTTATATCCGTAGATAGTGGAGAAGTAGAAACAGGAATCGAAGTGGAATATGCAGTAAAGGAGTGATGAAACTTGAACAAAAAATACGGAAAAATTGAACTAGATGTGTTTTCTTACGCACCGTCTGTTTTGATTGTAGACGACAAGCAAATCATATCCCCGTCTGAATCAGATTACCTTGCAAATGGCTACCTGCCTATTGTGTTAGGAATCGACTTGGAGCACAAAGAGGGATTTGAAATTATAACGTCTTACAGGATCGTAGAGACGGAAGAAGAAAAATATATCGAGCGTGTGCAAGAATACAAAGCACTACCACCATTACCACCACAGCCACCGACTCTTGAAGAGAGGGTTGAGAGTGTCGAGGGGGAGACAGAAATGCTTACAGCGTGTGTACTGGAAATGAGTGAGTTAGTGTATGTATAAGATACTTATTAATTTATTATTATTATTTTTAAACAGAAAGGATGATATTATGATGGCAATGTTATGGGCAATTGAAATCATGAAACAGGAGACAACAGAAAAGGCGAAAGAAGTATATGCAAGAGTACCGAGGTTGTTAAAGGAAAAGGTAAAACAAATCCTGATTGATTCAGGTATGGGTGAATTGACAGAATAGAGATTTTAAGAAAGACCGTAAGGGTCTTTTTATTTTGCAACAAAACAAATAAATGAAGACATGCAAATAATTGCATGTCTTTTTGTGTGTAAAAACACAGAAAGGAGTAAATATGGCTTACAACTTTATTAAAGATTTGACTGAGGTAAATTATGAAAAGGGAAGAAACAATCCTAAATATATCGTAATTCATTATACTGGAAATGCAACAGATAAAGCTAAAAACAATGCTAATTATTTTAGAGATAAAAATAGAGGTGCGTCTGCACATTATTTTGTAGATGAGAATGATGTATATCAGGTTGTTGAAGATCGAGATGCAGCATGGGCTGTTGGTAGAAATTATGGCAACAATAATTTATTTGGTGTTGTGACAAACTATAATGCTATTCATATTGAAATGTGTTCTACAGATTCAAAAATTGCAGATAAAACATATCAGAATACTGTTGATTTAACAAAAGCAAAAATGAAAGAATACGGAATTTCTGCTGATAAGGTATATAGGCACTGGGATGTGTGCAGTAAGAATTGCCCTGGATGGGACGGATGGGGTGCTAATGAAAAAGACGCATCTATTTGGAATAAATTTAAATCAGATATTGTAAATGATACTACTTCTACTCCTCCAGTAGTAAACAACAAACCAAGTTCACCATCTAAACCAACAAGTGGGAACATTGATGTGGAATATGCTGTTATGATTGAGGGCGGAAGAACTCTTCCATTTGTAAGAAATACTGAAGATTATGCTGGACTTCCGGGAAAGAAAATCGTAGGATTGGCTATGAGAGTTAATAACGGTGCATCTATTAAATATAGAGTTACTACTGTTAGCGGAAAGACTTATCCATTTGTAACAGGATGTAATTGGTCTGATCGAGGTAATGGATATGCTGGCGATGGTAGAAATGCTATTGCTAAGATTGAATGTTATTTATATTCACCAAATTCTGACAAGTATATCTATTACAGAGTTGCACCTGTTGGTAGAGGATATTACCCTGCTCAAAGAGATATGGACAGAGGCAGTGGAATGGATGGTTATGCCGGAGTTTCAGGAGTAGCAATTGATAAATTCCAAGCATGGGTAAAATAAGACTTGTATTCTAAATGAATATATAATATACTCTAATTAAGTAGGAAGGTTGTATTCCTTTTTTACCCAAAGAGAGATGGATAAGGGAGACAGTTGAGTGTAAAAGCTCTTCTGTCTCCCTTATTTTTTACTTTTTTAATTTTCAAATTTATCTTTTAATTTCAGATACATCTGATATAGTTCTTCTTCCTCATTTTTCGCTGTGTCTTTTTTATAATCATTCAATATTGCTTGCGATGGAGTTGTTACGCTTTTTAATGCTTCTTCTGTGGCATGTGTATATACATTTTCAACGTCAATAGCTTTATGTCCCATCATTAACGCAGTATTAACAACATTTGCTCCTTTAGAAGTATTTGCAATTGTATCAGCCGTATGTCTAAGAGAATGCAAACATAATCCTTTCTTTTGTCCTGTTTTTGTGATATGAACATCTCTATCAATATCAAGTTTATCGCACAAATCTTTAAAGCAAATTTCCATAGAAGAAGTATTTCTTCTCTTACCATTTCTGAATGTTGGATACAAAAGATTGTCTGTATTACATGTACAGTTTAATTTCGTTTGTTCCATCATATATAAAACACACTCTCTACACAATTCAGACATCATAACAAATCGTGATTCTTTATTTTTAGGAACTTTTGTATAGAATTCAACACCTTTAGTTTTATCGTTGTTTTTGTATCTAATTGCTTGTGTTTCCACTATATGAATTTTGTTATTGTCAAGATCTATATTGTCGTTTCTAAGTGCTGAAAATTCTCCTGCTCTCATTCCAGTTTCTAATAAGAATAATACAACAACAGGATATTGTCCCATATTATTTTTATAAGCGTAATAAAATTTTTCTATATCTTCTGACGTAAATACTTTTTTGCGATTCTTTATATCTTCTTCTTTTTGTTTATCATATTCATCTGCAATTTCTTTTTTTATACGTGCTTGTGCTGCATAGTTTTCTTTTAATAAACTTTTATCAACTAACCAAGAACAACATCTTTTGCATAGTTGAATAGGAAGTGCACATGTCTTTTTGCTTTTTAATGCTAAAATAGAGTCATAATATTTTTCAAATTCAACTGTACCTAGCATATGCAATTGATATTTTGAAATTTGAAAATCATAAAAATTTCGATTCATGTTATTTATATATGAATGATATCCACTGCCTGTAATTGATGGTTTTACTTCTGTTTCAATAAACTCTTCCATATATTCACCGAATGTTTTTGCTTTATTTATTTTGGTGTCTCTGCCACGTTCTATTTCTCTTTCCCAAGCAGCCAAATCCATTTTAGCTTTCTCTCTACATTCTTGTTCTGTTTTACCTTTTCTTTTAATTCGTTTTGGTTTCCCAGTTTTAGGGTTTAGGTATTTGCTTTGAATGATACACTCATAATTACCATCTGGTAAACTTCTAACATTTCCTTCACCATTATTTGCCTTCTTATCGTTACTACTTTTTTTCATTTATAACACCTCCATATGCCTATTATCACTTTTTCAAAACGTGATATTTGAAAGTGATAAAAGTGATAATTAAAAGTGATAACGATAATATTATAAAACGTCACCAAACACTTTTCAATTAGTTTTTATTACCAATTTTCACAGTGTTTAGTGACGTTTTGAGGTGTTTTATTTATTAATTTTCAACAAAATATGATTACTATTTGTAATTTACGATTTTTCCAAAATCTGGTTTTAACGATGCTCCACCAACAAGTCCACCGTCAATATCTGCCTGAGCAAATAACTCTGGAGCGCTTGCAGCTGAAACAGAACCACCGTACTGAATGCGGATAGCTTCTGCTGTAGCTTCATCATAGATTTCTCCGATGCATTTACGGATTGCTGCACAAACTTCCTGTGCCTGCTCTGTTGTAGCTACTTTTCCTGTTCCAATAGCCCAAATTGGTTCGTAAGCGATTACCGCTGTCTTAGCCTGATCTGCTGTCACATCCAAGAAAGCAATTTTAATCTGCTGACGAATGAAATCAATTGTAACACCCTGTTCTCTCTGTGTTAATGTCTCTCCACAGCAAACGATTGGTGTAATGCCATGTTCGAAAGCTTTTTTTACTTTTTTATTTACAGTTTCATCTGTCTCTGCAAAGTATTCACGTCTCTCAGAATGTCCGATGATAACATATTTCACCCCAGCATCTGTAAGCATATTTGGCGCGATCTCTCCTGTATATGCTCCACTTTCTTCGAAGTACATATTTTCAGCACCGATTTCGATATTGCTTCCTTTTGCCGCTTCGATTGCTGGAATAATGCTGATTGCAGGTACACAAAATACTACGTCAGCATCTTCTGTAGCTACTAAAGGTTTTAATTCGTTGATCAATGCAACTGCTTCACTTGGAGTTTTGTTCATTTTCCAGTTTCCTGCAATAATTTTTCTTCTTGCCATTTTTATCGTCTCCCAATTACTATTTCATTTATTATTTGTAACTGTTCAATGCGGCGCCGTCGTACAAAAAGTACGTCAAGCCGCATCTAACGCAGTCATTTTGTCATATATGCATGCTATTACTTATCGTTAGCAGCTGCTACCCCAGGTAACTCCTTACCTTCTAAGAATTCAAGAGAGGCTCCACCACCAGTAGAGATGTGTGTCATCTTATCACCGTATCCTAATTGGTTAACTGCTGCCGCTGAATCTCCACCACCGATGATTGTCACTGCATCTGTCTCAGCCAATGCTTTTGCTACTGCCTCTGTACCTTTTGCAAAGTTTGGCATCTCGAAGCATCCCATTGGTCCATTCCATACAACTGTTTTTGCTGTCTTTACAGCTTCAGCATACAATTTTGCTGTCTCTGGCCCGATATCAAGACCTTCCCATCCATCCGGGATTTCTCCTCTGCTCACAACCTGAATATTTGCATCGTTAGAGAAATCATCCGCAACAACATGGTCTACTGGAAGTAATAATTTTACGCCTTTTTCTTCTGCTTTTTTCAACATGTTTAAAGCAAAATCGCAGTAATCTTCTTCTAATAAAGAGATACCTACTTTTCCTCCCATAGCTTTGCTGAATGTATAAGACATTCCACCGCCGATGATCAATGTGTCTACTTTGTCAAGTAAGTTTTCGATTACAGAAATCTTGCTTGATACTTTCGCTCCACCTAAGATTGCAACGAATGGTCTTTCCGGATTATTTACTGCATTTCCTAAGAAATCAATTTCTTTTTGCATCAGGTAACCAACAACTGCTGTATCTACATATTTTGTAACACCTACATTTGAGCAGTGTGCTCTGTGAGCTGTACCAAATGCATCATTTACAAATACATCACATAAAGAAGCTAACTCTTTGCTGAATTCTTCTCCATTTTTTGTTTCTTCTGCTCTGTAACGAGTATTTTCAAGAAGGATAACATCTCCATCATTCATTGCTGCAACTGCGGCTTTCGCATTCTCACCAACAACAGTTGCATCTGCTGCAAATTTTACTTCTTGTCCCAATAACTCAGATAATCTCACTGCAACTGGCGCCAATGATAATTCTGGTTTTGGCTCTCCCTTTGGTTTTCCAAGATGTGAACAAAGAATAACCTTTCCACCGTCTGCAATTAATTTTTTAATTGTAGGAAGAGCAGCTACAAGACGGTTCTCATCTGTGATTTTTCCATCAATCAATGGCACATTAAAGTCACATCTTACAAGAACTCTTTTCCCTTTTACATTGATATCATCTACTGATTTTTTGTTAAGCATAGTATTGCCTCCTTAAAAATATGATTTTATCATTGAAATAACTATACATATATGTACCATTATTTCTAAAAAAAGAGCCCGGTCCCCAATAAGACCGGACCCCTTTTTGGATCTTAAATAATTCTGAATAGAATAAGATTATGCTAATTCAGAGAAGTATTTGATTGTTCTTACCATCTGGCTTGTGTAAGAATTTTCATTGTCATACCAAGAAACAACCTGTACTTCTGTTGTACCATTGTCTAATGGAAGAGCCATTGTCTGTGTAGCATCGAATAAAGAACCATATCTCATACCAACGATATCGCTTGAAACGATTTCATCTTCGTTGTAACCGAAAGATTCGTTAGCTGCTGCTTTCATAGCTGCATTGATTTCATCAACTGTTACGTTTCCTTCAACAACTGCTGTTAAGATTGTTGTAGATCCTGTTGGTGTTGGAACACGCTGAGCAGATCCGATTAATTTTCCGTTTAATTCTGGAATAACTAAACCGATTGCTTTTGCTGCACCTGTGCTGTTAGGTACGATATTAACAGCTGCTGCACGAGATCTTCTTAAATCACCTTTTCTCTGTGGTCCATCAAGTGTCATCTGATCACCTGTGTAAGCATGAATTGTGCACATGATACCAGATTTGATTGTAGCTAATTTGTTCAATGCATCAGCCATTGGTGCTAAGCAGTTTGTTGTACAAGAAGCTGCTGAAATTACTGTATCTTCTGGTTTTAATGTGTCATGGTTTACATTGTAAACGATTGTTGGAAGGTCATTTCCTGCTGGAGCTGAGATAACAACTTTTCTTGCACCTGCTTTGATATGAGCTTCTGCTTTTGCTTTTGATGTATAGAATCCTGTACATTCTAATACAACGTCAACACCGATTTCTCCCCATGGAAGTTCTTCAGCGTTTGCTTTTGCATAAATTTTGATTTCTTTTCCATCTACTGTGATAGAATCTTCACCTGCTGTTACTTTATCAGCTAAAGCGTATTTTCCCTGAGATGAATCGTATTTTAATAAGTGAGCTAACATTTTTGGAGATGTTAAGTCGTTGATTGCAACTACTTCATATCCTTCTGCTCCGAACATCTGTCTGAATGCAAGACGTCCAATACGTCCAAATCCATTAATCGCTACTTTTACTGCCATGATTAATTCCTCCTAAAGTTTAATTAATTATTAATTACTGTTTCACAGCGTCTATAGTGATATTCTTTACTATGTTAAAGAATCATCAACCTATTTAAGATTGTACTAAAGATAGTACAAAAATTCAAGTCTATTTTTGAATTTTATGGAAGTTGCTTAAAAACTGGCTTTCTTTCTTTAAATTCTGTATAATATTTGAATCCACATTCTCTCAGGATCGGAGCCACCTTTTCAAAATCATATGCAATATGTTCAGGCTTATGTCCATCTGCCCCGATTGTGATGATCTCTCCTCCAAGCTCACAGTATCTTTTTAAAATGTCAGGATGCGGATGACAAAAGCCCAATCCATATTTAAACCCTGCTGTATTGAGTTCAATCCCTTTTCCATGTGCGATCAAATATTTTAAAATTTCGTCAATTTCATCCGAAAATTTTGTATAAGAATAATATTTTTCTTTTTCTTTTCCGTATCGGACAATATAGTCAATGTGTCCCAGTACATCAAAATCTTTAATTGCCCGAATGTCCGTCAGTGTCTCCAAAAATGCCTGACGGTAAGCTTCTGCATCTGTCTTATCTTCAAAAAACTCTCCGTAATACGGATCCATCCGATTCACAACGTGTACAGATCCAATCACAAAGTCAAACGGATACGACGAAACATACTCTTTATATGCATTCCCCAAATGCGGTTGAAGTCCAATCTCCACACCAATTCGAATATCAATCTTGTCCTGATACATTTCCCGTAGTTTTTTCATTTTCCGAAAATAGGTATCAGTATCAAATAAGAAGAGAGTTTCTTCTCCCGGAAAGTCAAAATCCTGATGATCCGTAAAACAGATTGTCTTAAGTCCCATTCTTATTGCCTCTTCAACCATTTTTTCCGGCATCGTCTCCGAATCAGACGAAAACGATGTGTGCATATGAAAATCTGCTTTTATCATATTCTATTCTCCTATAATCGTACCCCCGCCAAGAACATAATCTCCATCGTAAAAAACAACAGCCTGCCCCGGTGTCACAGCCCTTTGCTGTTCTTCAAATGTACAACGTACCTCATCCTCTCCAATACGTTCCACTTCGCACCAAGCACCTTTGTGATTATAGCGTATTTTGGCAAATACACGGATTTTCTCTCCCTCTTTCAGATCTTCAATGGACATAAAATTCAATTGATTTGCCCGCAATGTATACGTAAGTGATTCCTCATTGCTGCCAATCACAACTTCATTCGTCTCCGGGCGGATCTCCAAGACAAAAACAGGATGTCCAAGCGACAGACCAAGTCCCTTCCTCTGTCCAACTGTGTAATGGGTAATTCCTTTATGTCTTCCGACAACAGTTCCATCCGACAACACAAAATTTCCTTCCGGAATCTTTTTCTCAATTGTCTCCTCGATAAATTCCGCATAATTTCCGTCGGGCACAAAACAAATATCCTGACTGTCTGGTTTGTTCGCCACTCGAAGCCCAATTTTTTCTGCAATTTCCCGCACTTCCTCTTTCGCATAAGCGCCGACCGGCATCAGTGTTCTCTTCAACTGCTCCTGTGTCAGATTGTAAAGCGCATATGTCTGATCCTTTGCAAGTGTGGCTGAACGTCTCAGGCTATATCTTCCATTGGGAAGTTTTTCAATTCTGGCGTAATGACCTGTTGCAATATAATCTGCTCCGATATCCATACTTCTTTTCAGGAGCGACTCCCACTTCACATAGCGGTTACATGCAATACATGGATTTGGTGTCCTTCCATTTAAATATTCATCAACAAAATAGTCAATTACATTTTCTTTGAACTCCTTCTTAAAATTCATAACATAATAAGGAATCCCCAGATCACTCGCAACTCTTCTGGCATCATCTACCGCTGTCAAGCCACAGCATCCTCCATTTTCTTCCTGTATGGCTCTGTCTTCATCCTGCCAAATCTGCATCGTCACACCAATCACATCATATCCTTGTTCTTTTAAAAGATACGCCGCAACCGATGAGTCTACACCGCCCGACATCCCGACAACTACTTTCTTCTTTTCCATTTGGCTCCCTCTGTTCTACCTCTTAGTATTCTTCTTCCTCTTCTTCATCTTCATGAATATCTGATTTTGGTTTTTCCAAACCTTCAATCTTAATTCCGTGTTTTTCGGCATAATCCCAAAGCGCAGCATGGATTGCTTCCTCTGCAAGCAGTGAACAATGTACTTTTACAGGCGGAAGTCCGTCCAGCGCTTCCATAACCGCCTTGTTTGTGACTTGAAGTGCGTCGTAGATGCTTTTTCCTTTTACAAGTTCTGTCGCCATACTGCTTGTAGCAACAGCTGCTCCACAGCCAAATGTTTTGAATTTCACATCTTGAATGATCTGGTTATCATCAATGTCAAGATAGATTCTCATAATATCTCCACATTTTGCATTCCCTACTGTACCAACGCCACTGGCGTTTTCAATTTCTCCTACGTTTCTTGGGTTTTGGAAATGATCCATTACTTTTTCTGTATACATATCTGATTCTCCTTTTATTCATTTCTATTATTTATTTCTGTTTTTTCACAAAATCTTCATACAGTGGCGACATGCTGCGAAGTTGCGCCACAATTTCTTTCAGACAATCTACCACATAGTCAATCTCTTCTTTTGTTGTCTCTTCGCTCAACGTCAGTCTTAACGATCCATGTGCGATTTCGTGTGGCAAACCGATTGCCAAAAGAACATGCGAAGGATCCAAAGACCCTGATGTACAGGCTGATCCACTGGAACCGCAAATTCCTTTCATATCGAGCATAATCAAAAGCGATTCCCCTTCAATAAACTGAAAACTGAAATTTGCATTGTTCGGAAGGCGATCTGTTCTATGTCCATTCAGCCTGCAGTACGGAATCTCTGCAAGCACACGTTCAATCAAATGATCTCTCAATTCAATCTCTTTCGATGTACGCTCTTTCATTGTTCGCACCGCTCTTTCAACCGCTGTTCCAAGTCCGATAATTCCAGGTACGTTCTCTGTTCCTGCACGACGTTTTCTTTCCTGTGCTCCTCCGTGCACAAAAGAACGGATCTTTACTCCTTTTCGGATATACAAAAATCCAATCCCTTTTGGACCGTTTAACTTATGTCCACTTGCGCTCAGCATATCAACGTGGCATTCGTCTACATTAATCGGTACTTGCCCGAATGCCTGCACCGCATCTGTGTGGAATAAAATTCCGTGCTCATGTGCAATCTCACCGATCTCTTTGATTGGTTGAATCGTTCCAATCTCATTATTAGCATACATCACAGAAATTAAAATAGTCGTAGGTCTGATTGCAGCTTTCAGTTCTTCCAGTTTTACCACGCCATTCTCATCCACATCCAAATATGTCACTTCATATCCATTTTTCTCCAGGTAATCGCCTGTGTGAAGAATTGCATGATGTTCAATCTTTGTTGTGATAATATGATTTCCTTTATTTTTGTAAGCCTCTGCTGTTGCTTTCAGCGCCCAGTTATCTGATTCGGAACCGCCTGCAGTAAAATAAATTTCATTTGCGTTTGCACCCAGTGCGTCTGCAATAATCTCGCGTTGTTTTGTAATCGCATCCTTATTCTTTGCCGCAAAACTGTAAACGCTGGATGGATTCCCATAATTTTCTGTAAAATACGGAAGCATCGCCTCTACTACTTCCGGTGCTGTTTTTGTTGTCGCCGCATTATCTAAATAAATAAGTCTGTCCATGTTCTTTCCTCCTAATTATTGCAATTTTTCTGTATGGTCAAATTCTGTTGAATCTGCTTACTTTCTTCTACGAGCTGCTTTAAATCAATCTCATCAACTGTTCGATTAATGCTTTCATTGATCTTCTTCCAAACATACTTTGTGACACAGCCTCCTGCTGCCTCGCATGATTCTTCTTCGTGAAAAGCCGCACACTCTACCGGCTCCAAATTTCCTTCCAACGCTCTTAATACATCTCCGACTGAAATCTCACTGACATCTTTCGCAAGCACATATCCTCCGCCGGCTCCCCGTATGCTTTTAATCAATCCGGCTCTTTTCAACAAAGCCATCAGCTGCTCCAAATATCGCTCGGATATGTCCTGTCTCGCCGAAATACTGCTGATTGGAACGGGCTCTATCTCACTATATTGAGCAATATCAATCAAAGCACGAAGACCGTAACGCCCTTTTGTTGATATTTTCAAAACTTCACCTTCTTTGGTTTATTTAATCCCTAGTGAATTACTAGGGTTTATTTCTTTTGTAGAATATCACTCTCTTCAAGTTCTGTCAAGGGCATTCTGGGAATATGTTATAAAGACAAAAAATTCAGGAGAAGACATGTCTGAAAAACACACTATTTTGAAAGGTACATTCATTCTCACTGCCACTGGCTTTCTAAGCCGTTTCATTGGCTTTTTTTACCGTATGTTCTTAAGCCATACTTTCGGGGAGGAAAGCGTGGGACTCTACCAACTGATTTTCCCCATCTACGCACTTTGCTTTTCGCTCACCACAGCCGGAATCGAAGTTGCTCTTTCCCGGTGCGTCGCAAGAAAAGTAGCTCTTTCCAGACACAAAGAAGCAAGACAACTTTTGTATGTCGGGCTTTTCCTTTCCATTGCGCTCTCTACGGTCACCGCAGCTATATTACAGACAAATGCCTCTGCTTTTTCCATCTATATCCTTGGCGATATACGCTGTGAACCATTACTCATTGCGATCTCTTATTCGCTTCCTTTCGCATCTGTCCACAGTTGTATCTGCGGATACTATCTCGGGCGAAAGCAGACAAAAATTCCGGCACTCGCACAACTTATCGAACAAATTGCACGAGTCTTCAGTGTATATGTCATATATATAATTGCACTAAAAAAAGAGCAGCCAGTCACAATACTGTTTGCGGTAATCGGTCTTGTCATTGGAGAAATCGTTTCTTCACTCTTTTGTATACAATGTTTTACATACGGAAAAGTCTTTGCCCGTATTCGCTTTATCTTAAAAAACAATTTTTCTCACTTAAAAGAACTTCTAAAACTTTCCGTGCCGCTCACTGCCAACCGTATTCTTCTGAATATTTTACAGAGCATCGAGGCAATTTCCATTCCCATACGTTTACAACAGTATGGGTACACTTCCTCTGATGCACTCAGTGCCTATGGAGTTCTCACCGGAATGGCTTTGCCGTGTATTCTGTTTCCATCCGCAATTACAAACGCTGTCTCTACGATGCTTCTTCCTACAGTTACAGAGATTCAAACTTCAAACAACTGGAAACAGCTAAAGAAACTCATCCAAAAGGTTATACTTTATTGTTTTTCTCTTGGTTTTTTTTGCTGTATACTCTTTCTCCTATTCGGGAACTGGATTGGAACCATCTTATTCCACAGTCAGCTTGCCGGAAATTTTTTACTGACCCTTTCCTGGATTTGTCCATTTCTATATGCAAATTCTACGCTCATCAGTATCATAAACGGACTTGGAAATACAACAATCTCTTTTCTGATAAATACTTTTGGACTTTTCATACGCATTATCGGAGTCATTGTTTTTATCCCACAGATTGGATTGAATGGTTATCTCTGGGGGCTCCTTGCAAGTCAACTTTCTGTCAGTATTCTAAGCATCCTGTATTTAAGCTGTCATTTAAAAAAACGAGGGTTTGCAACCTAATGCAAACTCTCGTTTCACAATAATCCAATAACTAATTTCATTAATATGGGATTCGTATACACTTCTAAAATCATCCCAACAGCCATAGAAATTCCTGCTGCTGCCGTCTTTTTTATATTCCATCTCCCGTTCGGATATGTGTACAGATACCATAGCAGAATCACATATGCAAACCCATAAAAAAGAATCTGCGGCAACATTCCCACAATACACAATAGAATTCCTTTCATTCCAAGAGAAATTACAGAAGAAACTGCTACAACGCCACCTGAAAAGCCTGTCCAGCCAATGCACAGCCCAACAACTGTTTTCTTCCATTTCATACATCCTAAAATACATATCACACAAAAAGGGACAAGTCTTGCTCGCAGGATATACCACAAATATTCTTCTGCCACAATATCGGTTTTAGCATATTGCTTCAAGAAACCGTCATCGAAAATTCCGCCCGACATAATATACCTGTCAGAAATCAAATTCGCATACAAAATACCAATTAAAAAACCACCCAGCAGAAACATTGCAAAAAATTGATTTTTACTTCTGTATGACCTCACATATCTACCTCCCGTCTTTCACACTTCAACTTAGGATATTTCATTATATGCAAGGTCCATCCGATTATGCTTTTATTTTTACTGCATATGACATCAACGAAGCAATCGTCTTAGAATCTTCAATCTCTCCAGAAAAAATTTTCTCTTTTAACTCCTCCATTGTGTAAGCCTCTACGTCAATTGACTCATCTTCATCTAAATTCTGCTTGGATGGTATCAAATTTTTTGCGACGTATACTTCCACTCTCTCATTACAAAACGCCACCGCTGTTCTCAATGTAATCAGCCATTCCAAATCTTCTGAGCGAAATCCCGCCTCCTCCTCCAATTCCCTTGCCGCACACTCTTTGCCGGGTTCCTCCTGTGTATCCAAAGCTCCGGCCGGAATCTCCAATGTATACCTGTCCAACGCATTTCGATACTGTCTTACCATCAAAATCTTTCCCTCTTTTGTAACAGGAATCACCGCAGCTGCACCTTTATGCTGCAGATAGTCCCATTTTGCAATATGTCCGTTTACCTCAACATGATCACAATACATATCCAATATCGTTCCTCTGCATTTCAGTTCTCGTTTAATCCTTTTTACTTTTTCACCCATCTCATATCCCTCCAATATATAGAAATTCCCATATATCACTTGATATATGGGAATCGTTTTCATTTATTGTGACTATTTTGCATAGTCTGTAACACGTGATTCACGAATCACATTCACTTTAACCTGTCCAGGATATTCCAATTCAAACTCAATTTGTTTTGAAATATTTCTAGCCATCAGTACCATGTCTGCATCAGACACTTGTTCTGGAACTACCATGACACGAATCTCTCTACCTGCTTGAATAGCAAAAGATTTATCGACACCTTTAAATTGGTTGGCGATATCTTCTAATTGTTTTAATCTGTTTGTATATGTTTCCAATGTCTCTCTTCTTGCGCCAGGTCTTGCTGCAGAAATTGTATCTGCCGCCTGAACGATACATGCAATTAACGATTCCGGCTCTACATCACCATGATGCGCTTCTACCGCGTTAATCACAACCGGCGACTCTTTGTATTTTCTACAAAGATCCACACCAATCTGAATATGGGAGCCTTCCACATCGTGATCGATTGATTTTCCGATATCATGTAAAAGACCAGCTCTCTTCGCAACCCTGACATCCAAACCAATCTCACTTGCGAGAAGTCCGGATAACTGCGCTACTTCCATGGAATGCTTCAATGCATTCTGCCCATAGCTGGTTCTAAATTTCATTCTTCCTAACAGACGAATCAGTTCTGGATGAATACCATGTACTCCAACTTCTAAAGCTGCTGCCTCTCCCTCTTCACGAATCATCAATTCCACATCTTTTTGTGCTTTCTCTACCATTTCTTCAATTCTTGCGGGATGAATTCTTCCATCTACAATCAATCTCTCGAGAGCAATTCTCGCAACTTCTCTTCTGATCGGATCAAATCCTGATAAAACGACAGCTTCCGGAGTATCATCTATAATCAATTCTACTCCTGTCATTGTCTCGAGTGTACGAATGTTTCGTCCCTCTCTACCAATAATTCTTCCCTTCATCTCATCACTTGGAAGTTGTACAACCGAAATTGTAGTCTCCGCAACATGATCTGCCGCACACTTCTGAATCGCTGTTACGACATACTCTCTTGCCTTTTTGGCAGCTTCCTCTTTTGCCTGCGTTTCCAATTCTTTGATCATCCTCGCAGTGTCATGTTTGACATCATCTTCAACAGTTTTTAACAAATAATCCTTTGCTTGTTCGGAGGTTAATCCTGAGATTCTTTCTAGTTCCTGTACTCTTTGCTGATTAAGCTCTTCTACTTTCGCTTCACGCTGCTTAATTTGCTCTTCTCTCGCCGTAAAGTTTGCTTCACGCTGCTCAATTGCTTCTGATCTTTTGTCTAAAGCTTCTTCCTTGGATAACACTCTTTTCTCATAGCGTTGTAATTCAGATCGTCTTTCCTTTGTCTCTTTTTCGAGTTCATTCTTTGTCTTGATAGACTCTTCTTTTACTTCCAAGAGCGCTTCTTTTTTCGTTGTCTCAGCAGTTTTCAATGCATCATCAATAATTTCTCTCGCCCGAGTCTCCGCACTTCCGATCTTCGAATCTGCGTCTTTTGTCAGGCTTGAAATCGTCAGGAAACGAGTGATGATCGCTGCAACAATGAATGCAACTACAGCAATAATTATAGTAATTATTGTTGGCACAGGAGCACCTCCTTATTTAATTTTCATTGTACAAATACAACACTTAAATTTTATACTCTTTTCACAATTATGTCAAGTATTCCATTCAGAAACTTGTATTACTTGACGGATGTCCTCGTAACGGAAACCTTTTCTTAGCAGATACCCGCAAATCTTCGCTTTTTCTGCTTCTGTCGCCTTCTCTGCACAAAATCTCTTTTTTTCAAGAATTTTTTGAATTGCTCCCCGTTCCTCTTCCATCTCATAACACTCTTCCATGACTTTGTCAATCGTCTCTTTTGCGACACCTTTCTGACAGAGTGATGCATAAATTTCTTTTTTGCTCTTGCTGTTCTGTCTGCTGAGCACAAATCGCCTTGCATAATTTTCGTCTTCCACATATCCAAAGGATTTTACATAAGCCATCGCCTGTTCAATAATATCATCCGGATATAATCCCTGCTTTAATTTCGTGCGAAGTTGCGATTCTGTGCGATCCATGTCTGTCAACAGATGCATTGCCCGCAGCTTGGCACGTTTTAACACAATCTCACTGAGAATCTGACTGACCAGCCTCTCGTCCACTTCTGTGTCCTGCGCGATATGATATCGGGACAGCTCTCCTTTGTATAATACAAAGGCAAACTGTCCGTCTATGAATACCTTATACTTTGTCTTTGTCACTGGCTCAATCTTCGTGACATACATTCTATTCTTCCTCTTCCTTCTCTACAGAACCGTCCAAATGATAATGCGCTCTGATCTTCTCTTCCAACTCTTCCATAATTTCCGGATGCTGTCCAAGATATATCTTCGCATTCTCTCTTCCCTGTCCAATCTTATCTCCATTATAGGCATACCATGCCCCACTCTTATTCACAAGATCAAGTTTTGTTGCAAGATCCAGAATATCTCCTTCTTTGGAAATTCCCTTTCCAAACATGATATCAAATTCTGCTTCCTTGAACGGAGGTGCAATCTTATTCTTCACAATCTTGATACGTGTACGATTTCCCACCATCTCACCATTCTGTTTTAAAGTTTCAATCCTTCTGACATCCATACGCACGGAAGCATAGAATTTTAAAGCTCGTCCACCGGTTGTCGTCTCCGGATTTCCAAACATCACACCAACTTTCTCTCGAAGCTGGTTGATAAAAATCACAACACAGTTTGATTTGCTAATAACAGGAGTCAGCTTTCTGAGTGCCTGCGACATCAAACGCGCTTGCAGACCGACATGACTGTCTCCCATGTCTCCTTCTATCTCCTGTTTCGGAACAAGTGCTGCGACCGAGTCAATTACAATAATATCCATCGCGCCGGAGCGAACCATCGTCTCGGCAATCTCAAGTGCCTGATCTCCACTATCCGGCTGTGAAATGTATAATTCATCAATATTTACACCAATATTTTTTGCATAGACAGGATCAAGCGCATGCTCTGCATCAATAAATCCCGCAATTCCGCCTCTTTTTTGTACCTCTGCAATCATATGCAACGTAACCGTCGTCTTACCACTTGACTCAGGACCATATACCTCAATTACTCTTCCCTTCGGTACACCCCCAAGACCAAGTGCAATATCAAGACTTAAAGAACCTGTCGGCACCGTCTCCACAGAGACATTCGCCCCTGCATCACCAAGCTTCATCACCGTACCTTTTCCAAAATCCTTCTCCAACTTTAAAATCGCTGCATCCAGCGCTTTTTGTTTATCTTCATTTGCCATATTACGTATCTCCTTCTTCACACCGCGAACTTATGTTCGTTTTTCTAATTAATATACTATTATACTTGTCTCAAAATGTCAATACTTTTATTCTCACCTCCTGCTTACAAATTTCCATGTGGGTAATTTCAGCGAATCTGCCAATGAATGTATATAATGAGCGAACGCTCTATTGAATGAACACTTTTAGAATATCATAATTCTCATCTTTGCACAAGAAAAGAATCCATTTTCAGGATTCTTTTCTTTCTCTATTTCCGGCTTCTAACGAACGTTTTTTGCTGATAACTACTTTTTCATCATAGCATGCAAATAACTGCTTTAACGTATCTTTCTCCATTTTGGGAGTCAGGACACTGACAATCGGGACGATGACAAGACCTGCTGCCATAGCAATTGCTCCCGCATTGATTGGTGATGAGATATATTGAAAGAACATATTAGATACTGTAATTCCAATCCCAGAAAAAAAGCTTGTCCACACCGCAGCCTTTGTGACTCCTTTCCAATACAACCCATATAAAAACGGAGCTAGAAATGCTCCAGCCAGCGCTCCCCAGGAGATGCCCATCAACTGCGCAATAAAAGTCGGTGGATCAAGTGCAAGCAGCACTGAAACGACAATAAAAAACACAATCAGAATCTGCATGGTAATAACTTGCTTTTTCTCACTCATATTTTTTATGATATTATCTTTCAGAAAGTCCAAAGTCAATGTTGAACTGGATGTTAGTACGAGTGAGGACAGTGTAGACATCGATGCCGACAGGACAAGCACGACGACAATTCCTATCAGAATATCAGGTAAAGAAGATAACATATGTGGAATAATGCTGTCAAACACAATCATTCCGGATTCATCGTATAATTCTTTTCCATCAAACAAACGTCCAAAACCTCCAAGAAAATAGCATCCTCCCGATACCACAATGGCGAAGATTGTCGAAATTACCGTTCCTGTATTAATCGATTTTTCATCTTTAATAGCATAAAATTTATGTATCATCTGGGGCAATCCCCAGGTTCCAAGAGAGGTCAGTACCACAACTCCCAAAAGGTTCATTGGATCTGGTCCGAAGAAGGATGTAAATGCACCAGGTTGTCCGGCTGTCAATGCCACATCACTTTCAATCTGTGCAAGCTTTCTAATCGCCTCTACAAATCCTCCCTGATTGTTTAACACTGCCACAATAACTGCTACAATCCCTATCAACATAATGATTCCCTGGATAAAGTCATTGATCGCAGTTGCCATATACCCTCCAAGAATTACATATATAGCGGTAAATGCTGCCATAGTCACTACACACCATGTATACGGGACATGAAATGCCATCTCAAACAAACGGGACAGACCGTTGTAAATGGATGCGGTATATGGAACCAAAAATACAAATACAATGACCGATGCTACAATCTTCAGACTCTTGCTCTGATATCTCTCACCAAAAAAATCCGGCATCGTCTTTGACCGTAAATGTTGACTCATAACCCTTGTCCTTCTCCCTAGCACAACCCAGGCCAAAAGACTTCCAAGAACTGCATTCCCAATTCCAATCCATGTGGATGCAATTCCGTATTTCCATCCAAACTGACCCGCATATCCGACAAATACAACCGCCGAAAAATAAGAAGTCCCATACGCAAATGCAGTGAGCCAGGGTCCAACGGAACGTCCACCCAGCACAAACGCGTCTACACTTTTTGTATGTCTCCGAGAATAAATCCCAACCACTGCCATCACTGCAAAAAAAATCACCAGCAGAATTACTTTTACACCCATCTTCTTCCCCCTTCTTTTAAATCAGCAGTTTAAAGCGTTACGCTTTAAACTGCTAAAGTCTCTTAATGATTAAAGAATAGCACACGAGAATATGGATGTCAATAAATAGTTTATTCTTTCATCTTTTCTACACGTTCCTGAATTGTTTTATTAAAATTTTCTACTTTTCTGCAGTATGGCTCACTCATATATTTAGAATGCAGCATAAAATCTGCCGTTGCCAGATTGTTTGCAATCGGAATATCATACACGACTGCAATTCGAAGCAACGCTTTCACATCCGGATCATGTGGCTGTGCTTCTAATGGATCCCATAAAAAGATCATAAAATCAATCTGTCCTTCCACAATCTTTGCTCCGATCTGCTGATCTCCTCCAAGCGGTCCACTGTTATAACCTTTTACAGGTAATCCTGTTTTTTCCGCAATCAGTCGGGATGTCGTTCCTGTTCCACATAAAAAGTGACTTTTTAAAATCTCCTTGTTCTCATCACACCACTCTACCAGCTCTTTCTTCTTTCCGTCATGAGCAACCAGTGCAATATGCTTTGCTTTTCCAATTTCAAATGTAACATAATTATCTTGTAACACAATGATCCCTTCTTTCTTTTAATCATATTGTTCCATGATGGCGAACCTTGACACTGTCAACAGTCCAATCACCACTGCCATTATCATACCATAAATTAAAATTACGAAAAAGGCAAAATTGAAATTCTGTAAAACAACTGCGACCACAGCAAGGAGCACTCCGATCCCTATAATTCCCCCTTGGACTCCCAATCGAACTAGCTGCTTTACTGTTTCTCCCAAAGAGTTTCTCAAAAACGAATCGATCAGTACCTTTGTATATAACTTAATTGCCTGAAGAAACACATAGATCAGCCAGCAGCTGACCATGTGAAAAGGATGAACTTTCCATGCAATCCCAAGCGGAAGCACCAAAATTGCTCCATCAATCGCCGCTTTCACATGTTCCATCACAGTCGCATACCACATTTTCTTTGCCGGAGAATCTGGAAGGAGAAACAGATACGGATTTTTCAATTCTTTATCCCATTTCCCAAGATATCCTCCTGTCAAAATGGCAAGATAAGCCACAATTCCCAAAAGAACTGCACTTTTTGATCCAAATTCCGAAACATCAATCACCTTTAAAAACAAAATATCCGCACCAATGCAAAACAAAGTCATATATGAAAAGATAAACCATTTTTCTTTTTTATATTCCAATAACTGTCTGTAAAAAATAGCCTTTGCTCCGGACGCTTTATATTCGACTGAGGCTCTTTTGAATTTCTTCTTTTTGCCGATGGACATAACCATCTCACCATTATTTTTTCGCGCTTTCATCTCTGCATAATCATCCGCAAATTTTGCCGCATCTTCATAATATCCACCATTGCATTTCATTTTGACTGCCACTACAGCCATAACAATTACAGTCAAAAGATACAAACCACTGCATACAAGATTAAGAGTTGTAGGTCCAAGCAAAATCAGTCGAAAAACTGCAATATTCCATCCAATGATCGGCAGCATCTGCAATTCCGGAAAATCAATCAGATTGATAATACTTTCCAGCGAAAATCCTTTTGTTCGAAAATACCAAATTCCAAACAGCGTAATACCTGCAAGCAAAACATAGATTGTGCGCGCAAGCATAACAGTCGTCTTTTGCGAAAATCGTTCATTGGCATATAAAACAATAATAATACTGCCTTCCAGTACCGACTCAACCCCTGCAAGAACTATAAACAGTGACACGATTTTCCAAAGCGGAAGATGAAATCCAAGAATTGCAGCAAGTACAAATGCCATACTCACAATCAAAGTCATCAAAAAATTATATCCTGCGCCATAGAGCAAGATTATTTTGGGGCGAATCGGCGCCGTAAAAATAAAATGTGCATGGCTTGGATAGAAAATGACACCTTTTCGTTTTGCATAAGTCGCAAAGTTAATAAAAAAATTGTAAAGTCCCCATACCGTCAATGCCGCCAGCAGCCAATATGGTGTTTGAAAATCTGCTTTTACTAAAGCCGTAACTGAAACTGTGATCAAAAAAATAAAATAGGCTGCCAAAACAATGCTAAGTATCAGGTTCACCGGCTTTTTCTTTAACTGCTTTAATTTGTTGATCCATTTTCTTTTTGACATATACAATAATGCTTTCATTATTTTTCACCACCCGTCAATTCAAAGAACAGAGCATCGAGTTCTTTATCCCCGACTTCTTCTTTGCTGTAAGAACCAATAATATGGCCTTTTTCCATCACAAACATCACATCCCAAATATTCTCTACCATCTCCAGCATATGAGTACTGATCAATATCGTAACTCCGTTTTCTTTCAATTCTAAAATCACTTCTTTTAATCCTTTGATCGCTTTTGGATCGAGTCCAACCATCGGCTCATCTAAAAGAATCACCTGTGGCTTGATACACAGCGCACAGCAAATACTGACTTTCTGCATCATTCCTTTTGAAAGCTCATTCCCTAATTTGTCCTGTTTATCCTCCAGTTCAAATCGTGTCAGAATTGCTTCCACCTCTTGGTCTGTTATGTTGCTGTCATATGCTTTTCTTACATACTCAATATGCTCTCTTACAGTCAATGCATCGAACATTGCCGGCAATTCCGGAACATAGGCGAAAATCTTTTTCGCCTCCATGCTATGTGCTTCCATTTTCTGAATTCCGATTCCACCTTCATACCTGAGCAAACCTGCAATACTTTTGATAATCGTAGATTTTCCTGCTCCGTTTGGTCCCAGCAAAATTCCTATCTTTCCCGTCGGCACCGTGAAACTGACATGATCCACCGCCAGATAATCACCATATTTTTTACTCAGTCCTTGTATCTCAAGCATCTTCATTCCTCCTCATCAAAAATAGCCTTGTATATCTGTACTATAGATTTAATACAATGATACACAAGACTATTCCGACTGTCAATATTTATTTTTCGTATTTCTCGATTACTTCTCCACGTTTTTTATAAATGCTGCCTGCAGGTACAAATTCTCTGACCATAGACAACGGGTAAATATTTGTATGACTTCCCACAACTGTTCCCGGATTCAATACACTTCCACACCCCACTTCGACTTCATCGCCAAGCATGGCACCAAATTTCTTAAGTCCGGTCTCAATCGCTCCTTTTGGTGTCTTTACCGTCACCAATGTCTTATCCGATTTCACATTAGAAGTAATCGAGCCAGCCCCCATATGAGACTTATACCCAAGCACAGAGTCTCCTACATAATTATAATGTGGAACCTGAACTTTATTAAACAGAATTACATTCTTAAGCTCTGTAGAATTTCCTACCACAGCTCCTTCCCCAACAATTGCATTACCGCGGATAAACGCACAATGTCTCACTTCTGCGTCTTTCCCAATAATTGCCGGTCCATTGATGTAAGCTGTCGGCGCTACTGTCGCCGATTTTGCAATCCATACATTCTCACCGACTTTTTCATACTCCTCTTCCGATAACGTCTCTCCTAGTTCTAAAATAAAAGAACTGATTTTCGGAAGAACCTCCCATGGATAAGTCACTCCTTCAAAAATATCTCTCGCAATTGTCTCCTTCAAATTATAAAGTGATTTTACTGTTAATTGTTCCATTTCAATTTACCCCTTCTTTGTCTGTTTTTCTTTTTTATAAAATATTGCCGCCTTATCGTAACAGCCTCTCAGCTGATACTGATTACTCAACCGCAAAACACCTTGCGTACGGCTGTTAATAAAATGTTCCAGCTTCATCATATACTCATCCGATGTAATCTCGCCGTCTGCCACATAGGTGAGTCCTTTTTCCCAGCTTGCAGTAAGTTCCGGGTTCAAAAGTGAGCGGATTGAATGTTCCACTACATCAAAAACCATTTCTCCAAGCAGCGTCGGTGTAATGATCTGTGTTTTTTTATTTAACATCAAATATTTAATATGAATCAGTTTTTTCAGGATCTCTGCCCTGGTTGCACTCGTTCCGATACCACTTCCTTTAATCTGGGCGCGCAAATCCTCATCTTCAATGAGCTGCCCCGCATTCTCCATCGCAAGAATAATCGACCCCGAATTGTATCTCTTCGGTGGCGAAGTCTCTCCTTCTTTGATTGTCAATTCCTTTACCGGTAACACCGTTCCTTTTTTCACTGTCTGAAGCAGTTCAAAAAAGTTCATGTCCATGTCACTTTCCGAATCCTGTTTACCCGCATTTCCGGTCCCGACCACTTTCAGATATCCTTCCTCTGCCAAAACCTTGAAATTGGAGAAAAAGCTTTCCTCTTTGATCTTGGTTGTAATACTGACTTTCTGATAAACAGCCGGAGGATAGAAAATACTCAAAAACCTTCTGACAATCGTGTCGTATACCTGCCTTGCAGTATGTGATACACTATTCAATGCCTGCAGCCCCTGACCGGTCGGTATGATTGCATAGTGGTCTGTGATCTGCTTATCATTGACATACCTTGTTTTTTCTAAGCCTTTATGACTTCCAAACGCAACAATATCCTTCAGATAAGGAGATGCCATATCATATTTGGACAGACCGTTCAGATTTTTGTGAATCTCTTTTGCCACTGCTGTCGAAAGCACTCTGGCATCCGTTCTCGGATACGTCACCAGTTTCTTTTCATACAGTTCCTGGACGATCCGAAGTGTCTCATCCGGACTGATTTTAAATCGTTTGGAACATTCATTTTGAAGCTCTGCCAGATTATAAAGGAGTGGCGGATTCTTTTTTTCTTTCTTTTTTTCAATTGCAGTGACTGTGCAAGTAAGCGGTTCTCCATCGCTTAAATAGGCGATCAGTTCTTCTGCCTTCACCTTCTCTTTAAAGCCATTTTCCTTATAAAGATCCAATGACTCAAAATATTTAGAACCCTTCACTGCCTTCCATTCACCATCAAAATTCTTTTCTTCCAGTGAAATGCTGCTGAGCACTCTGTAAAACGGCGTCTTTACAAATTCCCGAATTTCCCGCTCTCTTCTCACTACCATACCGAGTACGCATGTCATAACACGCCCGACAGAAAGGACTGTGTATTTGTGACCAAGATAATTTGAGATACTATTGCCGTATTTCAGCGTCAGAAGTCTAGAGAAATTAATTCCCATCAGGTAATCTTCTTTTGCCCGCAGATACGCTGATGCGGATAAGTTATCATATTCCTCCAGATCTTTCGCTTCACGGATTCCACGAAGAATCTCTTCTTCTGTCTGGGAATCAATCCACACACGTTTTCTTTTCTTTCCTTTCACCTCTGCCATCTGTTCCACCAGACGGTAAATATATTCCCCCTCACGCCCGGAGTCAGTGCACACATAAATCGTATCCACATCCTGTCGATTCAACACGCCACTCACAATTTGGAACTGCTTTTTTACGTTCGGAATTACCTCGTATTTGAACTCTTTTGGCATAAACGGCAACGTCTCAAGACTCCATCTTTTATATTTCTCATCATACACCTCCGGATAACTCATTGTCACAAGATGTCCAACACACCATGTGACAATCGCCTCATCAGATTCCAGATATCCGTCTTTTTTTCTCGTATTCAATTTTAATGCTTTTGCGAATTCCTGTGCCACGCTTGGCTTCTCCGCTATGTATACTGATTTTCCCATCCTGGTTTCCTTTCTCTGCCGCCAATGCCTCTCCCGTGGATAAAAAGAGAAACAAGGCAGGGAAGAACCTTCTTCCCCGCCAAATGTTATTTTTATTTATTTTGCTTTGATATATCCTTTTGCAGTCAGTGTCTCTGCACAGAGGATTGCACCACCTGCAGCGCCACGTACTGTGTTATGAGAAAGTCCGACAAATTTAAAATCATATACACTGTCTTCTCTCAGACGTCCTACCGAAATTCCCATACCATTTTCAAAATTGACATCCAATTGTACCTGTGGACGATTATCTTCCTCTAAGTATTGAATAAACTGCTTCGGCGCACTTGGAAGCTCCAATTCCTGCGGCAGTCCCTTAAAGTTCACAAGCTTTTCAATCAGCTGCTCTTTCGTTGGCTTCTTTGCAAATCTCACAAATACAGCTGCTGTATGTCCGTCCAAAACCGGTACGCGGATACACTGAGTTGTAATTACCGGTCCATCCGCTTTTACAATCTCTCCATCAACTACTTTTCCCCAGATACGAAGTGGCTCTTGTTCACTTTTTTCTTCTTCACCACCGATAAACGGAATAATATTTTCTACCATCTCTGGCCAGTCTTTGAATGTCTTTCCTGCCCCTGAGATTGCCTGATATGTAGTTGCCACTACTTCTGTCGGCTCAAATTCTTTCCATGCTGTCAGAACCGGAGCATAGCTTTGAATCGAACAGTTTGGTTTTACCGCCACAAATCCTCTTTCTGTTCCAAGACGTTTTTTCTGAGCTTCTATTACTTCAAAATGTTCTGGATTAATCTCTGGAACTACCATCGGCACATCCTTTGTCCAACGGTGCGCACTATTGTTTGAAACAACCGGTGTCTCTGTCTTTGCATATGCATCTTCAATCGCTTTGATCTCTTCTTTTGTCATATCCACCGCACTGAACACAAAGTCAACATCTGCAGCCACTTTCTCTACTTCATTTACATTGGCAACAACTAATTTTTTCACTGCCTCCGGCATTGGTGTCTTCATTTTCCAACGATCCCCAACCGCTTCTTCGTAAGTCTTTCCTGCTGATCTCGGGCTCGCTGCCACTGTCACGACTTCATACCACGGATGATTTTCCAACAGAGAAATAAAACGTTGTCCAACCATACCTGTTGCTCCTAAAATTCCAACTCTCAATTTCTGTTCCATAATTATCTCCTCATTTCCAAAAGTCTTTCTCACGCAAACAAATGTGTTTACTCGAAATATACTATCGCATTTTAATTGATTATGCAAGTGTTTTTTCGCATTCCTGCAAATATTTTGCATAGATGGCAATTACCTTTTCCATCGCTTCTTTTCCAGGCGCGCCAATCGTCATACGTTTATTGACGCATGTCTCCATGCTGATTGCCTCATAGATATCCGCCTCAAAAACCGGTGAAATCGCCTTAAATTCTTCTAGTGTCATATCATCCAACGCGATATCCTTTTCCAGGCAGTACAGCACAAGCTGTCCTACAATTCCGTGTGCATCGCGGAATGCAACACCATGATTTACCAGATAGTCCGCTGCATCTGTCGCATTGGCAAACCCATTCTTTGCACTGTTTTCCATATTCTCTTTGCGGAATTTCATCGTTCGAAGCATCCCTGTAAACAATGCAAGGCATCCTTTTGCTGTGTCAATCGCATCAAATGCCAACTCTTTATCTTCCTGCATATCTTTATTATAAGCAAGCGGAATTCCTTTCATCGTTGTCAAAATCGACATTAACGCCCCATAGACACGTCCTGTCTTTCCTCGAACCAATTCTGCGATATCCGGATTCTTTTTCTGTGGCATAATACTGCTTCCCGTACTGTAGGCATCATCAATATCCACAAACTGATATTCGTTCGAATTCCAAATAATCACCTCTTCCGAAAAACGGCTCAAATGCATCATGATCGTGGACAATGCTGACATCAGCTCAATTACATAATCTCTGTCCGCAACAGAATCCATGCTGTTCAATGTAGGTCCGGCAAATCCCAAAAGTTCGGCAGTATACTCTCTGTCAAGAGGGTATGTCGTTCCGGCGAGTGCTCCCGAACCAAGCGGACAATAATTCATCCTTTGGTAAATATCGTATAGTCTGGAACGATCACGTCGGAACATCTCAAAATATGCCCCCATATGATGCGCAAGTGTAATCGGCTGTGCTTTTTGAAGATGTGTAAATCCCGGCATAAATGTCTCGGTGTTTTCTTCCATGATATGAAGAAGAACTTCCAGTAATTCTTTTAAAAGTCCATCCAACACCTGAATCTCATCCCTTGTGTACAGTTTCATATCCAGTGCAACCTGATCATTCCGGCTTCTTCCTGTATGCAGTTTCTTGCCCGGTTCTCCAATACGATCAATAAGTGTTGCCTCCACAAAGCTGTGAATATCCTCATATTTATCCGAAATTTCAAGTACGCCTCGTTCCACATCACTCAAAATCCCTTCGATTCCCGCAATGATCTGATCCCGCTCATCCTCGGTCAAAATCCCTTGTTTTGCGAGCATCTTCACATGCGCAATACTTCCTCTCATATCCTGTGCATAGAATTTCTGATCAAACGAAATCGATGCATTGAAATTGTAAACCAGCTGATCCGTCTCCTTTGTAAAACGACCGCCCCATAACTGTGCCATATTGTCCCCTTCTTTCGTTTATTTTTTCTTGATTCCGGTGCTTTCTTGTTTCCTGTCTCTGACAGAAAACTCGCACCCACAGTAATCTTGTCTGTAAAGTCCAAATTCATTGGAAAGCTCAATGGAACGTTTGTATCCATTCTTCTTTTTAAAATCTGACTGTAAATACTTCACGCCATATTTTTCACCTATTTTTACGCCAATCGTATTCAGCTTTTCAGCATTTTTCATTGGACTGATTGTAAGCGTCGTCGTAAAGTAATCAAATTCCGCCTCCTTTGCCATTCTCGCTGTCTCTTCCAATCGGAGCGCATAGCACTTAAAACACCGCTCTCCGCCTTCTTTCAAGTGTTCCAAGCCTTTTGCGAGCTCATAAAACTTCTCCCTGTCATAATTGCCCGCAACAAAAGAGATTGGATACTTTACTTTCATCTCTCCGATCAGCATCTGCTGTTCTAAAATCCTTTTTGTATATTCACTTTCCGGAAAAATATTAGGATTATAGTAGAAAACAGTAATGTCAAAATAATTGCTCAAATACTCTAAGACATAACTGCTGCATGGTGCACAGCAGCTGTGCAGCAAAAGCCTCGGCACTTTTTCTTCTTTTTCAAGCTTTACAATCAGCTTTTCCAGTTCTTTTTGATAATTCATCTTTTTCACCTTTTCCACGTAACCTCACAGGCTTGATTATACTATTTTCTCTTACTTCTAGCAAGCACCCTTTTCCCCTTTTCACATAAAATAGATATATATGAAATGGAGGCGCATTATGGAACATGTTCTTGAACTGAAAAACATCAGTCATTCTTATCATAATACAGAAGGCGAAACACCTGCACTAAAAGACCTTTCTTTCTTCCTGAAAAAGGGGGAATTCATAAGCATTGTCGGTCCTTCAGGCTGTGGAAAATCCACGTTGCTGTCACTCATTGCAGGATTGCTCGTTCCGGAAAGCGGAACAATACTAATCAATGGAAAACAATTAAAAGAAAGCACTACAAATATTGGATACATGTTACAAAGAGATCATCTGTTTGAATGGCGAACGATTTATAACAATGTCATTCTAGGTTTAGAAATCCAGCATATGCTCACCGCCCGCACACGCAGAAAAGCACATCAGTTGTTGGAACAATATGGTCTGGAATCTTTCGCAAACGCAAGACCATCTGAACTGTCCGGAGGCATGAGACAGCGCGCTGCTTTAATCCGTACTCTCGTGTTGGAACCGGATCTTCTTCTATTAGATGAGCCCTTCTCAGCTCTTGATTATCAGACCCGGCTCACTGTAGGAGATGACATTGGACAGATTATCAAAAAAGAACAAAAAACAGCCATCCTCGTCACACATGATCTTTCCGAGGCAATCAGCCTGGGAGACCGGGTAATCGTTCTCTCCGAAAGACCTGCCACCGTACAACAGACAATCCCTTTGTCCTTCTCTCTCGAAGAAGACACGCCACTCCACAGACGAAATGCACCCGAATTCAAAACCTATTTTAATCTCATTTGGAAGGAGTTGAACCGCAATGAGTGAGACTTCTGTCTCCCAACAAAATTTTCTGCAAAAAAAGAGACAGCATAAGCGCATTGTTCACAGTTCCCGTTTTCTCATTCTCATCTTGTTTTTGGGAATTTGGGAATTCACTGCCTCAAAAGGATTTATTGATTCCTTTATTTTCAGCAGTCCTTCAAAAGTGGCAGCCTGTTTTTGGTCTATGGTCTGTGATAAAAGTATTTTTCTGCATATCACAGTCACACTTTACGAGACACTTGTCAGCTTTTTTCTTGTCATTTTGTGCAGTCTTCTTGTGACAATTCTTTTATGGTTCAGTCCAAAACTCTCCGAAATATTAGAACCGTTTCTTGTCGTTTTAAACAGTCTGCCAAAATCTGCGCTTGCACCACTTTTAATTGTGTGGCTTGGTGCAACTCGCACTACAATCATTGTCGCCGGCATGTCTGTCGCAATTTTTGGAAGCATCCTGAACCTATACACAACATTTATCAACGCTGACAAAGAAAAAATCAAACTGATCTACACGCTCCACGGGAACAAATTCCATGCACTGATGAAAGTAGTACTGCCAAGCTCCATTCCCGCTATCATCAGCAATATGAAAGTCAATATCGGTCTATGTCTTGTGGGAGTCATTATCGGAGAATTTCTGGCTGCAAGAAATGGTCTCGGATACCTGATTATCTACTCCAGTCAGGTCTTTAAGCTAGACTGGCTGCTCATGTCAATTGTACTGTTGTGTATTATGGCTATGGGTCTGTATGCTTTGATTAATCTGTTGGAAAAATGGTATTTAAAAAAGTTCTAACTATCAAAATAGAGTGCAAGAAGTATTTCTGCAACTTCTTGCACTCTGTTTTTTCATCTTATTTTTTAAATAATTCCATAATGTCTTAATGCCTTTTCGATCCCGTCATCTTCCAAATCTGCAGTCCGGTACGCACAATATGGAAAAATCTCTTTCATGCTATTCCCCATCGCAACACTGTTTGGTACAAACTGAAGCATCGGAAGATCGTTCGTGCTGTCTCCAAACGCATAGCAATCTTCCAGCAAAATTCCATAATAATCCATAAGCATCTGAATACCGGACGCTTTCGAAATCCCCTTTGGAACAATCTCATACATTCCAGCGCCTCTGTCTATACAATCAAATTTCTCTGAAATATAGTTGTAGAACATCTTATAGTCACTCACTGTATTCACCCATACTACAAATTTATCAAATAAAATTTCTCCATCTTCCAGCGACTTTGGAATATCAAATGCTTTCGTACCGAACCTTGCTCTTAAATCATGAAGAATTTTATGATCTGGAAGCTCTTCATCAAAGAACACACGATTTTCCTCCTCAAACACCGCTGTGATATTGCACGTTCTTAACATCTTAATAATTTCCCTGCAATATTCTTTTGTAAGTGTATTTTTAAAAATCGTCTTTTCTCCAACATAAATTGCCGTTCCGCATCCACAGACATAACCATCAAAACCTATCTCTTCTAAAAAATCATCAATACTAAATCTTGTTCGTCCCGTATTGATAAACGCCAAATGCCCATTTTCTCTTGCCTTGCGAATTGCATTCACCGCACTTTGTGGAAGGTAATGTGTTCCCTCTGCCACAAGTGTTCCGTCAATGTCAAAAAAAAGCATTTTTCGACTCATATTATTTACCTCCTTCTCCATTCATGTAAACATTTAAACAAAAAAGTACCGCACCCTCTTGGAAATACTGATTTCCCTTGAAGTTACGGTACTTCTAATCTAGTCAGCTGAAAATCGGACTTGAACCGACGACCCCTTCATTACGAGTGAAGTGCTCTACCAACTGAGCTATTTCAGCAAGTGATTAAAACAAATCACAAGCTTTATTATATCGCATTTTCAAAAATATGCAACACTTTTTTTCAAAAATTTACTGTTTAGCCTCTTCTTTCGGTAAATGCACTGTCATCTGCTGATAAGGTATTTCAATACCATTTCCCGTCTTTGGGAGTTAGCACTATAATATTTTGGAGTTTATTCCGTTTGGAAATA